>ENA-UOOA01000171-UOOA01000171.1-human-gut-metagenome-genome-assembly--contig:-P61old-NODE-171-length-144066-cov-31.640451_pt1 | contig 144066 bp, 127 predicted proteins | sample MGYA00242467_ERZ724014 | MGnify/ENA metagenome assembly ERZ724014 | reverse complement strand
TCACCCAGGCGATGGAAAACATCATGCCCAGCCTGGAAGTCAAGGCCCGCCGTGTGGGCGGCGCCACCTATCAGGTCCCCATGGAGGTTCGTCCCGCCCGTCGTCAGACCCTGGGTCTGCGCTGGCTGACCAACTACTCCCGCGCCCGCGGTGAGCGTACCATGGCCGAGCGCCTGGCCGGCGAGATCATGGACGCCGCCAACAACACCGGCTCTGCCGTGAAGAAGCGCGAGGACACCCACAAGATGGCGGAGTCCAACAAGGCTTTCGCCCACTTCCGCTGGTAATCATACCAACGACACAAAAAGGAGAACGGTATGCCGAGAAAGGTTACACTGGAAAACACAAGAAATATCGGCATCATGGCACACATCGATGCAGGCAAGACCACGACCACAGAGCGTATTCTGTACTACACGGGCGTGAACTACAAGCTGGGTGAGACGCACGAGGGTACCGCTACCATGGACTGGATGGAGCAGGAGCAGGAGCGTGGTATCACCATCACCTCCGCCGCTACCACCTGCTACTGGAAGGGCTCCAAGGATCAGTTCCCCCAGACGCGTATCAACATCATTGACACCCCGGGCCACGTGGACTTCACTGTTGAGGTGGAACGTTCTCTGCGTGTGCTGGACGGGTCTGTCACCGTCATGTGTGCCAAGGGCGGTGTGGAACCCCAGTCCGAGACTGTGTGGCGTCAGGCCGATCACTACCATGTCCCCCGGATGATCTACGTCAACAAGATGGACATCACCGGCGCGGATTTCTATCACGTGCTGGACATGGTGCATGACCGGCTGAAGGCCAACGCCGTCCCCATCCAGCTGCCCATCGGGAAGGAGGATACCTTCAAGGGTATCATCGACCTGGTGGAGATGGATGCCGATATCTATTACGATCAGTTGGGCAAGGATATGCGCGTGGAGCCTATCCCCGAGGATATGGTCGACCTTGCCAACGAGTACCGCGAGAAGCTGCTGGATGCGGTCTCCATGTTCGATGATGAGATCATGGAGCTGTATCTGGAGGGGAAGGAGATCCCCACCGCCAAGATCCGCGCCGCCATCCGCCAGGCCACCTGTGCTGTGGAGATGGTGCCCGTGACCTGCGGCTCCAGCTATCGCAACAAGGGCGTACAGAAGCTGCTGGACGCCATCGTGGACTATATGCCCGCCCCCACCGACGTGCCGGCCATCAAGGGTGTCAACCCCAAGACCGACGAGGAAGAGGAGCGCAAGTCCTCCGATGACGAGCCGTTTGCAGCCCTGGCGTTCAAGATCATGACCGACCCCTATGTGGGCCGTCTCAGCTTCTTCCGTGTCTACTCCGGCACGCTGACCACCGGTTCCTCGGTCCTCAATGCCACCAAGGGCAAGCGCGAGCGTATGGGCCGCATCCTGCAGATGCACGCCAACCACCGCGAGGATATCGAGTCCGTCTACTCCGGTGATATTGCCGCCGTGGTGGGCCTGAAGAATACCACCACCGGCGACACCCTGTGTGATGAGAAGCATCCTATCATCCTGGAGTCCATGGAGTTCCCGGAGCCTGTGATCCGCGTGGCTATCGAGCCGAAGACCAAGGCCGGTCAGGAGAAGATGAGCGTCGCTCTGGCCAAGCTGGCCGAGGAGGACCCCACCTTCCGCACCTATACCGATGAGGAGACGGGCCAGACCATCATCGCCGGTATGGGCGAGCTGCACCTGGAGATCATCGTGGACCGCCTGCTGCGCGAGTTCAAGGTGGAGGCCAATGTGGGCGCGCCTCAGGTGGCGTACAAGGAGACCATCCGCAAGGCTGTGGATCAGGATACCAAGTATGCCCGCCAGTCCGGCGGTAAGGGCCAGTACGGTCATGTGAAGATCCACGTGGAGCCCAACGAGTCCGGTAAGGGCTACGAGTTTGTCAATGCCGTGGTGGGCGGCGCCATCCCCAAGGAGTATATCCCCGCTATCGATGCCGGTATCCAGGGCGCCATGCTCTCCGGTACCGTGGCTGGCTATCCCGTGGTGGATGTCAAGGTCACCCTGTTCGACGGTTCCTATCACGAGGTGGACTCCTCCGAGATGGCGTTCAAGATCGCCGGTTCCATGGCCTTCAAAGAGGCTATGCGTAAGGCGGATCCCACGCTGCTGGAGCCCATTATGAAGGTCTGTGTCATCGTCCCCGACGAGTACATGGGCGATGTGATCGGCGACCTGAATGCCCGGCGCGGACAGATCCAGGGCTATGAGATGCGTTCCGGCGCACAGCAGATCGACGCGTTCGTGCCGCTGGCCGAGATGTTTGGCTATGCCACCGACCTGCGTTCCCGCACCCAGGGCCGTGGTCAGTACACCATGGAGCCCAGCCACTATATCGAGCTGCCCAAGGGCCTGCAGGAGAAGCTGATCGCCAAGCGCACCGGCCGGGAAAATTTCTAAAACCGTATTTTACGATTGATTTTCCCACCAAAATACTGTAAAATGGCAGTGTTAGACTGTAACGCTGCCCCACACACGATACAAAAATGTTAAGGAGGATCATTTCAAATGGCTAAGCAGAAATTTGAGAGAACTAAGCCCCACGTTAACATCGGCACCATCGGTCACATCGACCATGGTAAGACCACCCTGACCGCCGCTATCACCAAGTATCTGGCTCTGCAGGGCGGTGCTGAGTACACCGATTACGCTTCCATCGATAAGGCTCCCGAAGAGCGCGAGCGTGGTATCACCATCAACACCGCTCACGTTGAGTATGAGACCGCTAAGCGCCACTATGCTCACGTTGACTGCCCGGGCCACGCCGACTATATCAAGAACATGATCACCGGTGCTGCCCAGATGGACGGCGCTATCCTGGTCATCGCCGCCTCCGACGGCCCCATGGCTCAGACTCGTGAGCACCTGCTGCTGGCCCGTCAGGTGAACGTGCCCTCCGTGCTGGTCTTCCTGAATAAGTGCGACCAGGTCGACGATGAGGAGCTGCTGGAGCTGGTCGAGATGGAAGTTCGCGAGCTGCTGGACTTCTACGGCTTCCCTGGCGACGAGACCCCCATCATCCGCGGCAGCGCTCTGAACGCTCTGGTTTCCGAGTCCACCGATCCCAACGCTCCCGAGTATGCCTGCATCAAGGAGCTGATGGACGCTGTTGACAGCTGGATCCCCACCCCCGACCGCAAGGAGGATATGCCCTTCCTGATGCCCGTCGAGGACGTGTTCACCATCTCCGGCCGTGGTACCGTTGCTACCGGCCGTGTGGAGCGTGGTAAGCTGAACCTGAACGAGAAGGTCGAGATCGTCGGTCTGTCCGATGAGAAGCGCGAGACCACCGTTACCGGTATCGAGATGTTCCACAAGCTGCTGGATTACGCTGAGGCCGGCGATAACATCGGTGCTCTGCTGCGTGGTGTTGCCAAGACCGAGATCGAGCGCGGCCAGGTTCTGTCCAAGCCCGGTTCCATTCATCCCCACACCAAGTTCGTTGGCCAGGTCTACGTTCTGACCAAGGACGAGGGCGGCCGTCACACCCCCTTCTTCAACAACTATCGTCCCCAGTTCTACTTCCGTACCACCGACGTGACCGGCGTCATCACCCTGCCCGAGGGCACCGAGATGTGCATGCCCGGCGATAACGTCGACATGAAGGTCGAGCTGATCACCCCCATCGCTATCGAGAACGGTCTGCGTTTCGCTATCCGTGAGGGTGGCCGTACCGTGGGTTCCGGCGTCGTCATCGAGATCGACGAGTAATTTGACCCCACAGGGACAAAGCCAATTAAAAAGAGGAAGCCGCAAGGCTTCCTCTTTTTTGCCAATGTTCGAAAACAATTTGTATAATTCTGACGAGATATGTCAAAATGTATTCTGATTTGCGCTCTATACTGCGGGATATGTCAGCCCGTGCTGGAAGCCGCCCTTCCCGGTGGCCACAACGTCCCCGCCGATAAGCGTATCACCGCACAGGTACAGGTTGGCCTGCACGCCCCCGTCCATTCCGGGATAGTTGGTGATGCGGAATGTGTAGCGCCGTATCGGCTGTCCCGCAAAGTCTGCAAAGGGGAGGCCCTGTTCGGTCTGCATGGCGGCGTAGTCGCCCCAGGTGTCGCCCAGGGTCTGGGGAAGCTGAAGGTCCAGCGTCTCGATCGGATCAGGCTCCACCTGCCAGCCCAACTGCTGTAAATAGTCTGCCATTTCTGCGGTGTCGGCAAGTGTAATGGTATTTTCCTTGTCAGAGAAGCACCCGGCTAACACCACGGTTACGGCAGCGATCACCATAAATGACACCGCCATAACGGCAATGCGCCGTTTGGATATATGTAATATCATCATATTCATCACCTCATAATTACCTATTTTCAATCTGATGAGAATATGCTATCATAGGGTAAAAATCCGAAAGGAGGCGGCCTATGGAGCGTCTCGACAAGCTGCTGGCGGGCACTGGGAAGTGGTCCCGCCGGGAGGTGAAAGCGTTGGTGCGGCAGGGCCTGGTGCGTGTTGACGGCCGGCTGGCCGCCTCCGCCGAGGACAAGCTGGACCCGGCCGCGGCCATCATCACCGTGGCCGGCGAGACCATCTCCCTCTGCCGCTTTACCTATGTTATGCTGCATAAGCCCGCCAGTGTCCTCACCGCCACCGAGGACAGAAAGCAGCCCACGGTCCTGGACCTTCTGCCGCCGGAGCTGCGCCGTATCGGCCTTGCTCCGGTGGGGCGGCTGGACAAGGACACGGAGGGCTTGCTGCTGCTGACCAACGACGGAGAACTGGCCCACCGGCTGCTGAGTCCTAAATACCACGTGGAAAAACGCTACTTTGCCCGGGTGGATGGTGAACTGTCAGCGGCAGATGCGGAGGCATTTGCCCGCGGGATGACGCTGGGGGACGGGCTGGAATGCCTGCCCGCCGGGCTGGAGGTTCTGCCTGACCGCGTGTGTATCGTGACGCTGCGGGAGGGGAAATTCCACCAAGTCAAGCGGATGCTGGCAGCCCGCGGCGCGCCGGTGCTGTATCTGAAGCGGCTGTCCATGGGGCCGCTGACATTGGATGACTCCTTGGCTGCCGGAGCGTACCGTTTGCTGCGCGCAGAGGAGATATCAGCGCTATACCGTGTATGTGACCTGTGATTTTTTTGACATAACCACAAAAAACGCGACAAGTTTTTTGTGGAAAAGAGAAAAAAACACTTGCAAAATCGTGATTATGACGATATAATAGGAGCAACGACTGAGCAGATTGCACAAAGTACCGTCGCGGGATTTGCGGGAGGATCACGTTATGTCCGGCAGAATTTTTCAGAACTCTGTACTCCAATTCAAAGAGACCACCGACCGTACCATCGGCGTGATCGATGCCGAGGGCACCGTTATCGCTTGCAGTGAGCTGACGGCCATTGGCAAGCGATGGAGCAAATATGTGGAGCCTATCGTTTCGGCGGACGGCACCTGCGTGGCGCTGGAGGGCAAGTGCTTCAAGGCGTTGCCCAGCTGGGGCAACACCTTTGACTATGCCGTGTTCGCCACCGGCGATGACAGCATGAGCCGCACGGTGTGCTCTATGGCCGCCGTGGCGCTGAACGCCGCCAAAAACTACTATGAGGAGAAGCACGACAAGGGCTCCTTCATCAAGAACATCATTTCCGATAACATCCTCATCAGTGACATCTATATGCGGGCCAAGGAGCTGCACGTGGATGCCGAGGTGGCCCGCGGCGTGTTCGTGGTGCGCCCGGTGGACGATCGGCTGGACACCGTGCCCGTGGATGTGGTGCAGGGCTTGTTCCCCGACCGGCAGAACGACTTTGTACTGAGCGTAGGTGAGCACGACGTAGCGCTGATCCACCAGATGGGGGAGGATGCCACCGCCAAGGATATGGAGGAGGTGGCTCTCCGCATCGAGGAGGCCCTGCGCGCCGATGGAGAGAGCCGCGTGTTCGTGGGCATCGGCACCCTGGCCCTGCATCTGCGTGACCTAGCCAAGAGCTACAAAGAGGCCCAGATCGCCATCGAGGTCGGCAAGGTGTTCGATACGGAGCGCTACGTCATCAACTACGAAAATCTGGGTATTGGCCGGCTGATCTATCAGCTGCCTACTACCCTGTGCGAGATGTTCCTGCAGGAGGTGTTCAAGAAGAACCCCATCGATGCACTGGACCAAGAGACGCTGTTCACCATCTACAAGTTCTTTGAGAACAACCTGAACGTATCCGAGACGGCGCGTAAGCTGTTTGTTCACCGGAACACGCTGGTCTATCGTCTGGAGAAGATCAAGAAGCTGACCGGCCTGGATCTGCGGGAGTTCGATGACGCCATCACCTTCAAGGTCGCCCTGATGGTCAAGAAGTATCTGACCAGCCGCGGCATCGACGCATAAGTACATATACAGAAAAAAGAGCGCCCTGTGGGGCGCTCTTTTTGCGCGACGCCGCAGAAGCTTCCTTTTTTAGGAACTTTTGGGGTGGGAGGACCGTCTAAAGAACAAGCAATGCGCGGCGGGGCAAATTCAAAATATTTTCATATCTTTCCTGTTGCCATTTTGTAACTATTTATATATAATGGTATTTGTGGTCGTATTTGGCCACAATATGTTGCATTTTGGCGGACAGGAGCGTTGCTATGATTCGTTTAATAGACGCCGAGAAGGTATACGACAATGGGACGCGCGCGTTAAAGGGCGTTTCCTTTACCGTGGACGACGGAGAATTCGTCTTTCTGGTGGGACCCTCCGGCTCCGGTAAGTCCACCATCATCAAGCTGATGACCGGTGAGGTGGTGCCCACCGCCGGCCGCGTGATGGTCAACGGCTTTTCCATGAGCCGCATCGCTGAAAAACAGATCCCCTATATGCGCCGGACGATCGGCGTGATCTTCCAGGACTTCCGCCTGATCGGCAATAAGACCGTGCGGGACAACCTGGCGCTGGCCATGCGGGCGGTGGGGGCGTCTCCGCGGGAGCTGAAGAACCGCATCCCCTATGTGCTGGAGCTGGTGGGGCTGGCGGACAAGGAGAACAGCTATCCCGACCAGCTCTCCGGCGGTGAGCAGCAGCGTGTGGCCATTGCCCGGGCGCTGGTGAATAACCCCAGCACCATCGTGGCGGACGAGCCCACCGGCAACCTGGATCCGGGCCGGTCACTGGAGATCATGACGCTGCTGGAGCGCATCAACGCCCTGGGGACCACGGTGATCGTGGTGACCCACGAGAGGGGCCTGGTCAACCACTTCAACAAGCGGATCATCCTGCTGAACGACGGGCAGGTCATCGGCGACGGCCTGGGCAGCTACGAGGTGTGATATGAAGCACGATTTTAAATTTTTCGTCAAAGAAGGCGCGGGCAATATGTTCTCCCACGGGTTCATGTCCTTCGCCGCCATCGGCGTTACCGTGGCGTGCCTGCTCATTATGGGCACATTCACGCTGGTGGCCTACAATACCAACGAAAACCTGGCGGACCTACAGCAGGAGAACGCCATCGTGGCCTTCGTGGACGAGACGCTGGAGGAGAGCGAGGCCCGGGCCCTGCAAACGCAGATCGAGAGCACGGAGAACGTGGCTGATTGTACCTTCGTCTCACGGACGGAGGCCCGGGACGCCTACGTGGAGAAGTACGATGACGGCGGTGTGTACGGCGACCTGGACGCCACGGTGTTCCGCCATCGGTTTGTGATACACGTCACGGATCCGAACCGAATCATGGAGACAAAGACCGCAGTGGACAATATCCCCGGCATTGACAAGGCCCGCGCTGACGAGGCGGTGGCCAACGGCTTTACCACAGTCCGCAACGTGGCCGGCGTCATCTCTGTCGCGCTGATCGCCATACTGCTGTTGGTGTCGGTGTTCATCATCAGCAATACCATCAAGCTGACGACATTTGACCGGCGGGACGAGATCGCCATCATGAAGATGGTGGGCGCCACCAACGGGTTCATCCGCTGGCCCTTTGTGTATGAGGGACTGCTGCTGGGCCTGTTCAGCGCGGTGATCGCCTTTGGCCTGCAATGGGGGCTGTATGCCGCCGTGGCGCAGGGAATTGCCAACTCTGACAGCCTGCAGATACTGAACGTGGTGCCGTTTACGAGAATATGGCAGTTCGTGGCCCTGGTGTTCCTGGGCACGGGTATTCTGGTGGGTGTGGGCGGCAGCCTGACCGCCATACGCCGGTTCCTCCGGGTGTAAAGAAAGGAGCGCTTGCATGAAGAAACCGAAACGTATTCTGTGCGCCGTGCTGGCACTGCTGATGCTGCTGGGTGCGGCCGCCGCCGTGTCCGTCCGACCGGCTTATGCGACCAAGACCGAGGCTGAGCTGGAGGAGGAGCAGCGCAAGGCGGCGCAGGTGGCCGCATTGGAACAGAAAAAGAAGGAGCAGCAGGAAAAGCTGAAGGAACTGGAGAAGCAGATCGCCGAGGCCAAGGCCAAGAAGAACGACGTGATGGCCACCAAGAATTTGCTGGACCAGCGAAACCAGCTGCTGCTGGAGCAGATCGACGATACCCAGAACCAGATCGACGACGCCGCGGTGCAGATCGCCCGGTATGAGCTGCTGGAGGAGGAGCAGTACACACTGTTCTGCCAGCAGGTCCGTGAGGAGGAAGAACGCGGCAGCCTGAGCTATCTGTCGGTGTTGTTCAAGGCCACCAGCATGGCCGACCTGCTGAACCGCATGGAGTTCGTCAACGAGGTGGCGGAGTACAACAAGAGAATTATCTCCGCCCTGCAGGAGACGCGGGAGAACATCAAGGCCGAGAAGGCGGAGATGGAGGCCAAGGAGACCCAGCTGAGTGAGCAGCAGGACGAGCTGCAGGGCAAGCTGGACGAGACCACCAAGCTGATGAACGAGTATGCCGCCGACCAGAAAGCGTTGGAGCAGCTGCATGACGCGGAGGCAAAGGCGGCTGATGAGATCGACGCGCAGCTTGAGCAGCTGATCGCCGACTCCGACGTGGTGCCCAGCAACGAGGGCTTTATCTGGCCCGTCAGCACCAGTAAAAAGATCAGCTCGCCCGTCGGTTCCCGCGTGGCCCCCGGCGGCTTCGGCAGCACAAACCACAAGGGTGTGGATATCTGCAACGTGTCCTATACCAGCAGCGTATATGCCGTCAAGAGCGGTAAGGTGATCCTCACCAATACCAGCGGTTGGGGCGGCGGTTACGGCAACTATGTGGTCATTGACCACGGCGGCGGCCTGACCACCCTGTACGCCCATTTGAGCGTGGTGAAGGTGTCACAGGGCCAGACTGTCTCGCAGGGTACCGTGATCGGCGTCACCGGCAACACCGGCGCCTCCACCGGCCCGCATCTGCATTATGAGGTCCGCACCACCACCGTGGTCAACGGTGTGAGCAAGATCGTGTACCAGAACCCGCTGAACTATCTGGCGGGCTACATCAAAGCCTGGTAACTAATGACATATTGAAAATGCTGTTCCATAGAATGGAACAGCATTTTTTTGCATACCGCCGGGGGAGAAGGGAAACCGCATGATCGTTTACATGACGCAGGGCCAAAAGACAGTGCTTTCCCGCATAACGGTGGAGGGTCTGCCACTCCATTATCTTTCTGTGGGGAGGGGCTATTTCGCCCGCCGCCGTGCTCTGCACTGCCTGCGTCAGATGTATGACTCCGGTGTCCGCCGCTGTATCTGCGCCGATGTTTACCTCCTTTCGCTGGCGAAGCAGGCAGACATAACATCATACCCCGTTCTGCCGCTGCGCCTCGCCCTGCTGGGCAGTCTGCTGGATATTCTCTGCCCCGGCGGTCTGCAAAACGCCGCCGCGGTGCTGCGCTGCGGCCCCGGCGGAGAGGAGACGGCCCGGGCGGCGCTGACGGTGCTGGCCCGGCGGGCGCGATATGTGCAGCTGGACATGGAGGACCCTGCGGCGCTGGCGGCGGAGCTACTGTACCGCTGGGGGATCGCCGCCGGAGACGGGGGCCGGCGGGCGGCGCTGACGGTGGTGTGCGGCGATGTACGGGAGGATATGGAGGGCCCGGCGATATATCTGACGGAGGACTGCGGGGCGAGGCAGACGCCGGTATGGACATCGCCCCGGGCGGCGGCGCTGGCGGTGCCGGTGACGGAGCCTCTGGCCGCGGTGCTGACGGCGGCCGGAAAATGGCAGATATCCGACATTCATATCACAGACTTGCTTGACATACGCACGGAAAGTCACTATAATGCAACGTGACATATTGTTTATAGCCCTAAAAGGGTATCCTTATGGATAGAAAGGGAAGTGTGCAGCATGGCAAAGGAATTCAAAATGAGCCAGGCTCGGTATGACGAGCTGAAACAGGAACTGGATTACAGCAAGACCACCCGTGCCGACGAGGTGGCGGAGCTGATCAAGGAGGCCCGCGGCTTTGGCGACCTCAGCGAGAACAGCGAATATGACGAGGCGAAAAACGAGCAGGGCAAGCTCTACTCCCGCATTGCCGAGCTGGAGGACATTTTGCTCCATGCCGTGATCGTGGATGAGTCCGAGATGGACTCCGACAAGATATCCATCGGCTGTACCGTCACCGTTACCAATCTGGATATGCGAAAGCAGCTGCCCGCCTATAAGATCGTCGGCTCTCAGGAGGCCGACGTGATGAGCCGCGCCATCAGCGAGGACTCACCCTTTGGCAAGGCGCTGATGGGCCGCAAGGCGGGCGATGAAGTGACCGTGGAGGCGCCCAAGGGCGTGATCCACTACCGTATCGACAGTATTGAAAGATAAACACCGCCGGCAACGGCGGTACGGATAGACGAAGGAGGCTGCATTATGGCAGACGAGACCAACCGCAACGTGAACGAACAGCCCCAGACCCAGGATATGGGCGAGCTGCTGCGCATCCGCCGCGACAAGCTGAAGGCTTTGCAGGACGAGGGCCGCGACCCGTTCACCATTACCAAGTTTGATGTGACCCACCACACACAGGATATCAAGGATAACTTTGACGCCATGGAGGGGCAGGCTGTGTCCGTGGCAGGCCGCCTGATGAGCAAGCGCGGTATGGGCAAGGTGTCCTTCTGCGACCTGCAGGACAAGACCGGCCGTATCCAGATCTACGCCCGTAAGGACGAGATGGACGAGGACAACTATAACCACTTTAAGAAGTACGATATCGGCGACATCGTGGGCGTCAAGGGCGAGGTGTTCCGCACCCAGCGGGGCGAGATGTCCGTCCGTGCACACGACATCACGCTGCTGAGCAAGTCCCTGCGGCCCCTGCCGGAGAAGTTCCACGGCCTGACCGACAAGGAGATTCGCTACCGCCAGCGGTATGTGGATCTGATCATGAACCCGGAGAGCAAGCGGAACTTCGAGATCCGCAGCCAGTTCGTGGCGTTCCTGCGCCGCTATCTGGACGGTCTGGGCTTTATGGAGGTGGAGACGCCTGTCCTCAGCCCCATCGCCGGCGGCGCCAACGCCCGGCCCTTTATCACCCACCACAACGCGCAGGATATCGATATGTATATGCGTATCGCCACCGAGCTGCACCTGAAGCGGCTGATCGTGGGCGGCCTGGAGCGTGTGTACGAGGTGGGCCGTATCTTCCGCAACGAGGGCATGGACACCAAGCACAACCCCGAGTTCACTACCTGTGAGCTGTACCAGGCGTACACGAACCTGGACGGCATGATGGATATCCTGGAGGGCATCCTCACCGGTGCCGCCAAGGAGATCCTGGGTACCTACCATGTGCAGTGGCTGGGTCACGACATCGACCTGACCCCCTCCTGGCAGCGCGTCACCATGGCCGACGCGGTGAAGAACGTCACCGGCGCGGACTTCATGGCCTGCATCGGCGACGCCGACAAGGGCGTGGAGCTGGCCAAGAGCGTGGGCGTGGACATGGACGGCGTGCCCCACACCTGGGGCAACGCCCTGTACGAGACGTTTGACCAGAAGGTGGAGGAGACGCTGGTGCAGCCCACCTTCATCACCATGTACCCCGTGGAGGTCAGCCCGCTGGCCAAGCGCAGCCCCGAGCAGCCCGCCCTCACCGAGCGCTACGAGATGTTCATCTGCGGCTGCGAGATGGGCAACGCCTTCTCCGAGCTGAACGACCCCATCGACCAGTACGAGCGCTTCAAGGCGCAGGCCGCCAAGCGCGCCAACGGCGACGAGGAGGCCGACATGATGGACGAGGACTTCGTCATGGCGCTGGAGTACGGTATGCCGCCCACCGGCGGCCTGGGCTTCGGCATCGACCGTTGCGCCATGATGCTCTGCGGCACCGACTCCATCCGCGACGTGATCCTGTTCCCGACAATGAAGCCGCTGGACAACTGAAATGGCTGAGAACGCCCCTGCGCCAAAAGCGGCGCGGGGGTGTTTTTTCTGTCCCCCACTTGCCAAATGCCGCACCGGATAGTATACTTAGCACATAACATCCCGGCGCGGTGCGTACAGTAGCACAGGCGCGAAGGAGGAGACTATGTACACCATCAACGACCTTTATGATCTGACACATACACTGGCGGGGGACTACCTGGCCCGCTTTACCTATCCCTGGGAGGCGCTCTCCGACCTGGCGGACTGCATTCGTGCGCTGGGCGCACAGCTGGACAGCGAATATCTGCCCTTTGGCCCGGAGGTGTGGGTGCACCGGACGGCGCACGTCGCGCCCACGGCATCCATCACCGGCCCGTGCATCATCGGCCCGGAGGCGGAGGTGCGCCACTGCGCCTTTATCCGGGGCAGCGCGCTGGTGGGCGCCCATTGCGTGGTGGGCAACTCCGTGGAGCTGAAGAATGTCATCCTGTTCGACAACGTGCAGACGCCCCACTACAACTATGTGGGCGACAGCATCCTCGGCTATAAGGCCCACATGGGCGCCGGTTCCATCACCTCCAACGTGAAGTCCGACAAGACCCATGTGGTGGTCACAGACGGTGTGGAGCGCATCGACACCGGACGCAAGAAGGTGGGCGCCATGTTGGGCGACGGCGTGGAGGTGGGCTGCAACAGTGTGCTGAACCCCGGCAGTGTCATCGGACGGGGCAGCCGGGTATATCCGCTGTCCTCGGTGCGGGGCACCGTGCCGGCGGCGAGCATCTACAAGCGCAGCGGCGACATTGCCGCCCAGCGCTGACAGGGAGGAAGAAAAATGGGTAAATATTTCGGCACGGACGGCTTCCGGGGCGAGGCCAATGTGACCCTGACGGCGGACCACGCCTATCAGGTGGGCCGCTTTTTGGGCTGGTACTGCGGTGAATGCAAGCGCCGCGGCGGCGACAGCGAGCCGGCAAAGGTGGTCATCGGCAAGGATACCCGCCGCAGCAGCTATATGTTCGAGTACGCCCTGGCCTCCGGGCTGGTGGCCTCCGGCGCGGACGCCTATCTGCTGCACGTGACCACCACGCCCTCTGTGTCCTATGTGGCGCGGACGGAGGGCTTCGACTGCGGCATTATGATCTCCGCCAGCCACAATCCGTTCTATGACAACGGCATCAAGCTGATCGGGCGGTCCGGCGAGAAAATGGACGAGGACACCATCGCCCTGATCGAGGACTACCTGGACGGGAAGCTCAGCGTGTTCGGCCAGACCTGGGAGACGCTTCCCCTGGCGCAGCGGGACCATATCGGCCGCACGGTGGATTGGTCTGCGGGGCGCAACCGCTACGTGGGCTACCTCATCTCCCTGGGGATGTTCTCCTTCAAGGGCAAGAAGGTGGGGCTGGACTGTGCCAATGGCAGCGCCTGGATGATCGCCAGAAGCGTTTTTGACGCACTGGGTGCCACGACCTACGTCATGGGCGATGAGCCAGACGGCTTCAATATCAACAACGGCGTGGGCTCCACTCATATCGAGGCCCTGCAGCGCTTCGTGGTGGAGAAAGGCCTGGACGTGGGCTTTGCCTACGACGGCGACGCGGATCGGTGCCTGGCGGTGGACGAAAAGGGCCAGATCATCACCGGTGACCATATCCTGTATATCTGCGGCCGCCATATGAAGGAGCTGGGCGAGCTGCCCCACAACACGGTGGTGACCACGGTCATGTCCAACTTCGGGCTGTACCGGGCCTTTGACCGGCTGGGGATCCGCTATGCCAAAACCGCTGTGGGCGACAAGTACGTATACGAGTATATGAGCAAAAACGGCTGCGCCCTGGGCGGCGAGCAGTCGGGGCATATCATCTTCTCCAAGTACGCCTCCACCGGCGACGGCATTTTGACCAGCCTGAAGCTGATGGAAGTCATGCTGGAGCGCAAGCAGCCCATGAGCAAGCTCACCGAGGGACTGACCATCTATCCCCAGGTGCTGGAGAATGTGCGGGTGCACGACAAGGCTGCCGCCCGTCAGGACCCGGCCGTGCAGAAGGCTGTGGACGACGTGGCCCGCCGTCTGGGCGATACGGGCCGTATTCTGGTGCGTGAATCCGGTACGGAGCCGGTGCTCCGCGTAATGGTGGAGGCGCCGGAGGATGCTGTCTGCCGGGAGTGTGTGGCACAGGTGGCGGAGATCATCCGGGCGCAGGGACACGCGGTTTGAGTACGCAATAAGGGAACGCCGTACCGCGTTCCCTTATTTTTTGTTGACATTCGCAGAGGATACCTATATTATAAGGAATATTCTGAGAGGGGAGGGGCACCGTTATGACAGAGCGCATTACCAGCCGGCGCAATCCGCTGCTGGAACAGGTCCGCAGGCTGGATACGGCGGCGCTCCGGCGGAAGGCCGGGGTGTTTTTGTGCGACAGCCCCAAGCTGGTGGGCGAGGCGGTGCAGCACGGCGTGTCCGTGCAGTGTGTCATCGCCGCGGATGGTGTGGCCTTCCCGGAGGGACTGCCGGAGAATGTGCGGCGGGTGACGGTGCCGGCGGACGTGATGGCGTCCGTTTCGCCCATGCCCACGCCCCAGGGGATGCTGGCCCTGTGTGCCCTGCCGGATATGGCGGCGCCTGCGCGCCTGTCGCCGGGCCGCTATGTGGTGCTTGACGGTGTGCAGGACCCGGGCAACGTGGGGGCGGTGCTGCGGACGGCGGACGCCTTCGGCTGCACCGGTGCGCTGCTGCTGCCGGGCTGCGCCGATCCCTATGGGCCAAAGACGCTGCGCGCCGCCATGGGCGCGGTGTTCCGCCTGCCGCTGTACGCGGTGGGACTGGAGGCCCTGCCGGGCTTGTTGGCAGACGCGGGGCTGCCGCTGTACGGCACGGCCCTGCGCCACGACACGGTGGACGTGCGGCAGCGGGATCTGCGCCGCTGTGCGCTGGTCATCGGCAGCGAAGGCCGGGGCGTCAGCGCGGAGGTGCTGGCGCTGTGCCGCGAGACGCTGCGTATCCCCATGTCGTCCCACTGTGAGTCGCTGAACGCCGCGGCCGCGGCGGCGGTGCTGCTGTGGGAGGCCTATCGCGCGGAGGAGGGGAACTGAGATGGCGGCTTTGAAGTATTGGGTGTGGCTGACCACACTGCCGGGTCTGGGGGAACGGGCGAAATTGCAGCTGCTGGCGCATTTCGGCTCGCCGGAGGAGATCTATTTTGCCCCGGAGGGCGAGCTGCTGCTGGCAGAGGGCATTACGAAATTACAGGCCGCCCTGTTGGCGGACAAATCGCTGGACCGGGCGGAGAAGGTGCTGGAGGACTGTGCCAGAGACGGCCAGTTCCTGCTGACCATGGACGACGCGGGATACCCCGCGCGGCTGCGGAACATCTACGACCCGCCCCTGCTGCTGTACGGCAAGGGCAGCCTTCCCCTGTTCGATGATGAGGTGGCCGTCACGGTGGTGGGCACCCGGGACTGCACGCCCTACGGTGTGCGCGCGGCGTCACAGCTGGGCTATGAGCTGGCCAGGCAGGGGGCGCTGCTGGTGTCCGGCATGGCCAAGGGCATCGACGGCGAGGCGCTGAAGGGCGCTCTGCGCGCCGGCGGCTTTACCGCCGCGGTGCTGGGCGGCGGCGCGGACGTGGTGTATCCGGCGGCCAACCGCCGGCTGTATGAGGACATCGCCGCCACCGGCGTCATCCTGTCGGAGTACCCGCCCGGGACGGAGCCCAGGGGCGACCACTTCCCGGTGCGGAACCGATTGCTCAGTGCGCTGAGTCTTGCCACCGTGGTGGTGGAGGCCCCGGAGAAAAGCGGCGCGCTCATCACCGCCGCCACGGCGCTGGAGCAGGGCCGCGAGGTCTTTGCTGTGCCGGGCCCCTTCGACGCGCCCAAGAGCCGGGGCTGCAACGCCCTGATACGCGAGGGCGCGGGCCTGGTGTGCGAGGCCTGGGACGTGCTGAGCTTTTATGAGAGCCGCTTCCCCCATAAGCTGCGGCCTCTGCGGGCCACGATCCCGCCTCTGCCCAAGGGCGCGGAGCCGGAGAGCGACGCGCCTGCCGTTCCGGTGCAGGAGACGCCCGCGCCCACCACGCCGGTACTGCCGGTGCTGGATATTTCACAGGACACCGCCGGACTCACCGACGATCAGATCGCGGTGCTGTCCGTTCTGCAAGCGGATATACCCACCCTTACCGATGACGCGGCACTGCTGGCCGAACTGCCGGTGCGCCGTGTGCTGTCGGCGCTGACGGTGCTGGAGATCGACGGCTACGTCTGCCGTCAGGGAGCGCGGAGCTTCCTGCGGACGGTGGAACTCAAAAAGGAGTAAGTAACAATATGGCAGCAAAGAAGAACCTGGTCATCGTGGAGTCCCCGGCCAAGGCCAAGACCATTGGCAAATATCTGGGGCCGGACTATGTGGTCAAGGCCAGCATGGGTCACCTGCGTGACCTGCCGAAGAGCACCCTGGGCGTGGACGTGGAGGGTGACTTTACCCCCAACTACCGGCCCATCAAGGGCAAAGAGGATATCATCAAGGACCTGAAGACCACGGCGGACAAGAGCAAGACCGTGTATCTAGCCACCGACCCGGACCGCGAGGGCGAGGCCATCAGCTGGCATCTGCAGCACCTGCTGGACCTGCCGGATGACAAGGCCCGGCGCGTGACCTTCAACGAGATCACCAAGAAGGTGGTGCAGGAGTCCATCCAGCATCCCCGCGCCATCGACCAGGACCTGGTGGACGCCCAGCAGGCCCGCCGTGTGCTGGACCGCATCGTGGGCTATCAGCTCTCCCCCCTGCTGTGGAAGAAGATCCGCCGCGGCCTGTCCGCCGGCCGTGTGCAGTCGGTGGCGATCCGGCTGGTGGCCCAGCGTGAGCAGGAGATCGCGGCCTTCGTGCCCCAGGAGTACTGGACGTTGGACGTACACCTGCAAAACCACGCCGCCGCGCCCTTTACCGCCCACTACTACGGTGTGGACGGCAAGAAATACGAGCCTAAGGACGAGGCGGATACCCAGCGCATCGTGGAGGAGCTGAAAAAAGAGGCCTTCGCGGTCAAGACCGTGAAGCGTACCGACAAGCAGCGCAGCCCCACGCCGCCCTTTACCACCTCCAGCTTACAGCAGGAGGCCTCCCGCAAGCTGAATATGACGCCCCGTCGGACCATGGCCATTGCCCAGCAGCTGTATGAGGGCGTGGACATCACCGGCGAGGGCACCGTGGGTCTGATCACCTATATGCGTACCGACTCGCTGCGTATCTCCGACGAGGCCCAGGCCCAGGCCCGCGAGCTGATACAGTCCCGCTACGGCGCGGCCTATTGCCCCGACGTGCCCCGGAAGTACAAGACAAAGGCCGGGGCCCAGGACGCCCACGAGGCCATCCGTCCCTCCGACCCGGCGCTGACGCCGGAGCAGGTGAAGGGCGACCTGACGCCGGAGCAGTACCGCCTCTACCGACTGATCTGGAGCCGCTTCCTGGCCAGCCAGATGGCCAACGCCGTGTATGACAGCATCTCCGTGGAGATCGCCGCCGGTGCCCATGCCCTGCGGTGCTCTGCCAGCAACCTGAAATTCGCCGGCTATACCGCCGTATATGAGGAGAGCCGGGACGACGACAAGGAGGAGAAGGACTCTCCCCTGCCGCCGCTGGAGGAGGGCGAGCAGGTGACGGCGGTGGGCTTTGCGCCCCTGCAGCATTTCACCCAGCCCCCGGCCCGCTATACCGATGCCACCCTTATCCGCACCATGGAGGAGAACGGCATCGGCCGCCCCTCCACCTACGCGCCCACCGTGTCCACTATTCTGGACCGCGAGTACGTCATCAAGGAGGGCAAGTACCTGCGCCTGACACCGTTGGGCGGCGTGGTCAACGACCTGATGTGCCAGCGGTTCCCGGACATCGTGGATGTAAAGTTCACCGCCCGTATGGAGCAGAAGCTGGACGATGTGGAGGCCGGCCAGGTCAAGTGGAAGGACCTGATCCGCCAGTTCTACGTGCCGTTCCATGAGAACCTGGAAAAGGTCGAGAAGGACATGGAGGGCGTGTACCTGAAGGTCCCTGATGAGGTGACCGAGGAGAAGTGCGACCTGTGCGGCCGCAACATGGTGGTCAAGTCCGGTCGGTTCGGCCGGTTCCTGGCCTGCCCCGGCTACCCGGAGTGTAAGTTCACCAAGCCTCTGGTGGTGGAAATGCCCGGCCGCTGCCCCAAGTGCGGCGGACGCATCCTGAAAAAGACCAGCCGCAACGGCTACACCTACTACGGCTGCGACAAGTTCCCCGCCTGCGACTTCATGACCTGGGATGTGCCGGTAAAGGACGACTGCCCTGTGTGCGGCAAGACCATGTTCAAGAAGGCCGGTAAGGGCTTCAACAAGCCCTTCTGCGCCAATCCCGAGTGCCCGAACTTCCTGCCGGAGGACAAGCGCGGCTATCGCCGCCGCAAGACCGATGACGCCGCGGCGTCTGCCGAGGGTGGCGCGCCGGCCGCGGAGGAAAAGCCTGCGGCGCAGCCCGAGACGAAAAAGTCCGCTGCGAAAAAGACCACGGCTGCCAAGAAGCCGGCTGCTGCCAAGAAGACTACAGCGGCCAAGAAGCCTGCCGCGGCCAAGAAGACGACCACAAAAAAGACTACGACCAAGAAAGCGGAAGAATAAATGGAAAGCGTAACTGTGATCGGCGCGGGCCTGGCCGGGTCCGAATGTGCCTGGCAGCTGGCCCAGCGGGGCATCCCCGTGGTGCTGCGGGAGATGAAGCCGGAGAAGAAGACCCCCGCCCATGTGACCGGCTATTTTGCGGAGCTGTGCTGCTCCAATTCCCTGCGGGGTGCGGGGCTGGAGAACGCCGTGGGCCTGCTGAAGGAGGAACTGCGGCGGCTGGACAGTCTGATCCTTCGCTGCGCGGACGCCACGGCGGTGCCCGCCGGCGGCGCGCTGGCGGTGGACCGGGAGGGTTTTGCCCGCATGGTCACCGAGTCCGTGCTGGGCCATCCCAATATCACCATGGTCCCCGGCGAGGTGACGGCTATACCGGAGGGGAATGTGGTCATCGCCAGCGGCCCGCTGACCTCTGACGCGCTGGCGGATGCCATTGCGGAAAAGCTGGGCGGCGGCCATACGCTGAACTTCTTTGACGCGGCGGCCCCGCTGGTGACCTTCGACAGCGTGGACATGGACAGTGCGTATTTCGCCTCCCGCTACGATAAGGGCACCCCGGACTACATCAACTGCCCCATGACCAAAGAGGAATATCAGGCCTTCTGGGCGGAGTTGGTGAAGGCGGAGGAGGCCGAGGTCCACGGCTTTGAGGACAGCGGCGTGTTCGAGGGCTGTATGCCGGTGGAAGTCATGGCCCGCCGGGGCGAGGACACCCTGCGCTTCGGCCCCCTGAAGCCCCGGGGCCTGGTGGATCCCAAGACCGGCCGTGAGCCCTATGCCGTGGTGCAGCTGCGGCGCGACAACGCCGACGGCACCATCTACAATCTGGTGGGCTTCCAGACCCACCTGAAATGGGGCGAGCAGAAGCGGGTGTTCTCCATGATCCCCGCCCTACATGACGCCCAGTACCTGCGCTACGGCGTCATGCACCGCAACACCTATCTGGATTCGCCCCGGCTGCTGGACCGCTATTACCGGCTGAAAAGCGACCCCCGTATCGCCTTCGCCGGTCAGATGACCGGGGTGGAGGGGTATGTGGAGTCCTGTGCCAGCGGTTTTCTGGCGGGTATAGAGTTGGCACGGCGGCTGAAAGGACAGGCGCCACTTGACTTTCCCCGTGAGACGGCCATCGGCGCCCTGGGCCTGTATGTCAGCAACGAGAGCGTGGCGGACTTTCAGCCCATGAACGTGAACTTCGGCATTATCCCGCCGTTGGACCACCGGGTCAAGGGCAAGCGCAACAAAAACGCGGAGCTGAGCCAGCGGTCACTGGCCATTCTGGATACCATGAAAGAGGAGGTGCTCTCTCTGTGAAGATCATCATCGATGCCATGGGCGGCGACAACGCCCCGCTGGAGATCGTCAAGGGTGCGCTCAGCGCCCACAGCCGCTTCGGCTGCGACATCGTCCTCACCGGCGACGAGGCGGCCATCCGGGCCGCGGCCGCCCAGTGCGGCGCGGCAACGCTGCCGCAGGGTGTGACCATCCGCCCCACCACGGAGACGGTGGAGATGTGTGATGATCCCGCCACCGTGTTCCGCCGGAAGAAGGATACCTCCATGGGCGCGGCATTGACTATGCTGCGCGATGGAGAGGGCGACGCCGTGGTGTCCGCCGGCTCCACCGGTGCGCTGCTGACCGGTGCGACGCTGATCACCAAGCGTATCCATGGCATCCGCCGTGCGGCCATGGCGCCGGTCATCCCTACCACCACCGGCAGCGCCGTGCTTATCGACTGCGGCGCCAACGCCGAGTGTACCCCGGAGTATCTGCTCCAGTTCGCCTATCTGGGCAATTTCTATGCCCAGCGGGTGCTGGGGGTGGCGACGCCCCGCGTGGGCCTGCTGAATATCGGCGCGGAGGACAGCAAGGGCACCGACCTGCAAAGGCAGACCCTGGCCCTGCTGCGCGCGGCGGACGCCCGGGGCGATCTGCACTTCATCGGCAATATCGAGGCCAAGGACGCCATCAAGGGCGGCTGTGATGTGATCGTTACCGACGGCTTCTCCGGCAACGTGATGCTCAAGTCCATCGAGGGCGTGGGCTCCTTCGCAGGCAGCGCCCTGAAGGAGATGTTCAAAAAGAACCTGCTGACGAAGCTTGCCGCCCTGCTGGTGATGCCGGGGCTGAACGCCTTTAAAGCGCGGCTGGACCCCAACAAGGTGGGCGGCACGGCCTTCATCGGCATCTCCAGGCCGGTCATCAAGGCCCACGGCGGCTCCAACGCCGAGGCCATCGAGAACGCGGTGGGGCAGGCCATTCAGGTGGCCGAAAGCGGTATTACCGAGGCCATCGCGGCGCACATAGACAAAATGCAGCTTCCCACCGTATAAATTTACCAAAAAGGTATTGACACTGTCACACGATTGCCGTATTATTTTCGGAGATAACAAGCAAAGAAGGAGGAATACCCTTGACTATGGAAGAGATCTTCAAGACGATGCAGGATCTGATCGCCGAGCAGTTCGCTATCGATGCCGACGAGATCAGCATGGACAGCTCTTTCGTGGACGACCTGGGTGCCGATTCTGTGGATCTGGTGGAATTGGTCATGGCGATGGAAGAGGAGTTTGACATCGGCGAGATCGACGAAGAAGACCTGGCCGGCCTCAAGACCGTCGGCGACTGCGTCCGCTATCTCAACAGCAAGCTGGGCTGATCCGACTATAACGACAGAAAATACGGCCCGGCAGGGCCGTATTTTTTCAGGAGGTTCCTATGGAAGAACTGGAAAAAAAGCTGGGCTACACCTTCCGCGACCCGGAGCTGCTCCGTGCCGCCCTGTACCACAGCTCCTACGCCAACGAGCACCGCAGCGAGGGCATACGCAGCAACGAGCGTCTGGAATTCCTGGGCGATGCCGTGCTGGGCTTTGTGTCCGCCGAGCACCTGTTCAAAAAGCACCCGGAGCTGCCGGAGGGCGACCTGACCCGCATCCGTGCCGCCCTGGTGTGTGAGGAGAGCCTGCATGAGGTGGCCCAGTCCCTGGACCTGGGCAGTCACCTGCTGCTGGGCAAGGGCGAGGAGCAGGGCGGCGGCCGCTGCCGGCCCTCCATACTGGCCGACGCCACCGAGTCGGTATTTGCCGCCGTGTATCTGGACGGCGGGATGGACGCCGCCAGCGACCTCATCCACCGCGTCCTGCTGGACAAGGAACGCGAGGAGGTGGTGGAGGAGCGCCGCCGGGACTATAAGACGGAGCTGCAGGAGCTGGTCCAGCGCAGAAGCGGCCAGGTGCTGCACTATGAGCTGACGGGGACCTCCGGCCCCGACCACGCCAAGCAGTTCACCTTCCGGGTGACGCTGAACGGCAAAGAGCTTGGCCAGGGCACCGGCCGCAGCAAAAAGGAGGCGGAGCAGTCCGCCGCCCGCAGCGCCCTGGCGCAGTGGAACGAGCAATAAGCAAAAAGAGAACGCCCGCCGGGATTACCACCGGCGGGCGTATTTTTCAGAAGGTGAAGGTATATCCGTCCCGCAGCAGCAGTATCTGCTGGGTGTCTTTTTCCGCTTTACTGAGATGGATCGTGGACTGATGCCCGTCCGCCGAATCTCGCAGCCAAACGGCAGGCATGGTGGGATCGCCGCAGTAGGCCGTGGTGTACATGATGGCCACTGCGTTGCCGATGTCGCTGCCCTCCTGCTGTGCGTATGCGTCAAACAGCCCGGATAGGCTTTCCCCGCTGTAGCGGATGCTGCTCCGGCGTGCGTCCGTGCCGCTTTGCGTCACCGGTCCATAGATAAAGTCACAGGCATAATATACGCCGTCCTGCTTGACGTAATTGAAAACGTGCTCGCTTTCCAGCCAGAATACATAGACGTAACCGACCTCGTCATAGTCGCCGTTCAGCAGCGCGCCGAACAGCGCCGATGTGCCCACGCAGCCGCCGTTGTTCAACTGATACCGCAGCTCCGCCCCTATGCCGGCGTCATCCGGAGCAAAGCTGTAGCCCCGCGCTTCCAAAAACTGCGCGGCGTCGGCCACCGTGGAGATTTTTTCACAGGCCTCCGCAAAGGAGATCCCCGCATCCGCAAGCGCCTGTATCTCTTCGTCAGTGTACTCCCGCTGCTCAAAGGCCTTCCGCTGTTCCTGCTCCTCTTTGCTCAGAACGGGGTACGCGTTTGCCGTGTAGGCAGACGTACTGAAGCCGCACCTTGTCCGCAGCGTATCCGCCAGCTTCTGTGCATCCGCGTTCACATAGTTCTCGCCGGAGAGGACGAGCCAGCAGTCGCCGCGTATCTCAAACGGGTCAAATGCATAATACAGTCCGTCCTGCGCTATGGCGGCATAGGCGCAATAATTGCTGCTGGAATGCAGATCGATGCGCCCGCTTTCCGCATAGTCCCCTGCCAGCAGATACAGCAGCGCGTCCACCCAGCCGCGGGGCTGGCTGCTGCCGCGCAGCAGCGTGGTCTCCACGTCCTGACTGTCGATATCCTCGCTGTCCTGCTGCCGTGCCTTCAGCAGCCGCAGCGCGTCCGGCACGGTGCTCACAGTCGCCGCCATCTCCGCGGTGTCCCCGCTGTCCAGCAGCGCCGTGATCTCCTCCCCGGTCAGCTGCGGTTCGCCGAATACTGCCGGATAGCACACGCCGTCCACGCGGTAACATTCCACACCGTTGGAGGTCACTGCTTTGGCGCTGCTCTCGCCGCACCCCGTCAGCGCCGCCAGCGTCAGCAGGCACAATAGCAGCGCAATACATCTCTTTCGCATGATATTCTCTCCCCTTTTCGTGTTTTTACCATCATAGCACACGGAGTACGGCATGGCAAGCAAAAAGCACCGCCCTCGGCGGTGCTTTTTTGTGCGCATTACGGCTGGTAGTGGTGCGCGTCCTGCAATACCATCTCCTTGACCTTCATCAGCCGTGTGGTGTTGCCGCGCTCGTTCTCGTCCAGCTTCATGGTGATATACCGGATGTTTTGCTCCGTCTCCGGGATCATCACATACTCCAGCGCGTTGACCCGCCGGCGGGTCTTTTCGATGTCCTGGGCCAGCAGCTGCATGGTCTTTTCCACCTGCGCCAGCTCCAGCATATCGGCGAATACCGCCTGCATCTTCTCCAGCGCCGCGTCCAACTCGCCGCTGGTCTGGGCGAAGCCATAGGGCAGCAGCGCGTCGTCGCCGCTGTCGGTCTGGAAGGTGAACACCGGCACGTTCACGCTCATGATGTTCCGGGTGGACACCTCCAGCGACACGCTGCGCCGCGGGCAGGACAGGGCCTCCTCCAGCACCTCCGGTCCCATCAGGGCGGCGGCCACGGTGAAGGCGGCGTTGGCCTCCTTCAGCCCCTGCTCCACCTTGGCGCGGAGCGCGCGGTTGCGCCGCACCACGTCCATAAACTGCTTCATCAGCTCGTCCCGCTTGTCCTTCAGCAGCTTGTGGCCCCGGCGTGCGGTCTTCAGCCGGCCCTTCAGCCGGGTCAGCTCCATCCGGGTGGGATTGACAGTCTTTCCCGCCATGGCGCTCACTCCTTCACCGGCAGATACTTGTTCAGCATCTCCGGCTTGATGCGCTTCAGCTCACTGCGGGGCAGCATACGCAGCAGCTCCCAGCCCAGGTCCAGTGTTTGCTCTATGGTGCGGTTCTCGTCGAACCCCTGCGAGACGTAGCGCTTCTCGAACTCGTCGGCGAACTTGGCGTACAGCAGGTCCGTTGGGCTCAGGGCAGCCTCGCCCAGAATGGTCATCAGCTCCTTGGCCTCCTTACCGCTGGCGTAGGCGGCGAACAGCTGGTTCATGGTGGGCGCGTGATCCTCCCGGGTCTTGCCGGCGCCCACGCCCTTGTCCTTCAGACGGGACAGGGAGGGCAGCACGTCCACCGGCGGCAGGATGTTCTTGCGGTACAGGTCGCGGCTCAGAATGATCTGCCCCTCGGTGATGTAGCCGGTCAGATCGGGGATGGGGTGGGTCTTGTCGTCCTCCGGCATGGTCAGGATGGGGATCATGGTGATGGAGCCCTTGCACCCCAGCTTGCGGCCGGCGCGCTCGTACATACTGGCCAGGTCGGTGTACAGATAGCCGGGATAGCCCCGGCGTCCGGGGACCTCCTTCTTGGCGGCGGAGACCTCGCGCAGTGCCTCGGCGTAGTTGGTGATATCCGTCAGGATCACCAGCACGTGCATATCCTTCTCAAAGGCCAGATACTCCGCGGCGGTCAGCGCCATGCGGGGCGTGGCGATACGCTCCACGGCGGGGTCATTGGCCAGGTTGGTGAACAGCACCGTGCGCTCGATGGCGCCGGTGCGCTGGAACTCCCGCACAAAGAACTCCGACTCCTCAAAGGTGATGCCGATAGCGGCGAACACCACGGCGAAGTTGGAGCTGTCGTCCAGCACCCTGGCCTGTCGGGCGATCTGCGCCGCCAGATTGGCGTGGGGCAGACCGGAGCAGGAGAAGATGGGCAGCTTCTGGCCGCGGACCAGCGTGTTCAGTCCATCGATGGTGCTGATGCCGGTCTGAATGAACTCGTTGGGATAGTCACGGGCCGCCGGGTTCATGGGCAGGCCGTTGATGTCCCGGTATTCCTCCGCCAGCAGGGCGGGGCCGCCGTCGATGGGTTCGCCCATGCCGTTGAACACGCGCCCCAGCATATCGGCGGATACGCCCAGCTGCAAGGGGTGGCCCAGGAAGCGGATGGTGGCGTCCCGCAGGTTGATGCCGGCGGAGGAGTCGAACAGCTGGACCACGGCGCGGTCGCCGTTGACCTCCAGAACCTTGCAGCGGCGGACCTCGCCGCTGTGCAGCTGGATCTCCGCCAGCTCGTCATAGGTGACGCCCTCCACATGGTCCACCACCATCAGGGGACCGGACACCTCGTGGATGGTACGGTATTCCTTCATCATTCCTCTTCACCAGCCTTTCGGATCAGCTCGGCGATCTCGCGCTCCATATCAGCGCGGACGGCGGCATAGTTGGCGGCGTATTCCTCTGCGGCGGCGTACTTGGCCCAGCCCAGCTTCTCCCGGGCGGGGATGGCGTACAGCGCGGATGGGGCCACGGCCTTGTCCACAGCGCCGCGGCACAGGGACTCGTAGTGCAGGATCAGCCCCAGCAGCTGCATCTGCCGGTCAAAGCTGGAGTAGGAGTCCACGTCCATAAAGGCATTCTGCTGCAGGAAGTCTTCCCGCAGCATCCGGGCGATCTCCAACGTCAGCTGGTCGTGGGCGGAAAGGGAATCCTTGCCCACCAGCTGGACGATCTCGTTCAGCTCGTTCTCCTCCTGCAAAAGGTGCATGGCGCGGTTGCGGTTCCGGATGAAATCCTCGCCCATGTTCTCGTTGAACCAGGGCGTCACCGCGTCCAGATACAGGGAGTAGGAGTTCAGCCAGTTGATGGCCGGGAAGTGGCGGCGATAGGCCAGCGAGGCGTCCAGCGACCAGAAGACCTTGACGATACGCATGGTGGCCTGTGCCACCGGCTCGCTCAGGTCGCCGCCGGGAGGCGACACCGCGCCCACGGCGGTCAGGGAGCCGGTGCGCTCGTCGCTGGCCAGGCACTGCACCACGCCGGCGCGCTCATAGAACTGTGCCAGACGGGAGGCCAGATAGGCGGGATATCCCTCCTCGCCGGGCATCTCCTCCAACCGGCCGGACATCTCGCGCAGGGCCTCGGCCCAGCGGGAGGTAGAGTCGGCGATGACGGCCACATCGTAGCCCATGTCGCGGAAATACTCCGCGATGGTGATGCCGGTGTAGACCGATGCCTCACGGGCGGCCACAGGCATATCCGAGGTGTTGGCGATCAGCACTGTACGCTTCATCAGGCTCTCGCCGGTGCGGGGGTCGGTCAGCTCCGGAAACTCCCGCAGTACGTCGGTCATCTCGTTGCCGCGCTCGCCGCAGCCGATATAGACCACGATGTCCACGTCGGCCCACTTGGCCAGCTGGTGCTGCACCACGGTCTTGCCGGAGCCGAAGGGCCCGGGCACGGCGGCGGTGCCGCCCTTGGCGATGGGGAACATGGTGTCGATGACACGCTGGCCGGACTGCAAAGGCTTTACCGGCGGGAATTTCTTTTTATAGGGGCGGCCCACGCGGACGGGCCACTTCTGCACCATGGTCAGCTCACGCACCTCACCGTTGGCCAGCTTCACCCGGGCGATGGGCTGGGTGATGTTGTACTGTCCGGCCTCGGCCAGCCACGCCACCGTGCCCTCGGCGCCCTTGGGCACCATGATCTTGTGCAGCACGGACTCCGTCTCCGGCACGGTGCCTAAAATGTCGCCCACAGCCACGGTGTCGCCCACAGCGGCGGTGGGGGTAAAGTTCCACAGCCTGTCGCGGTCCAGCGGCGGCACCTGAATGCCGCGGGTGATGTTGCTGCCCACCCGGCGGACGATCTCCTCCAGCGGACGCTGGATGCCGTCATAGATATTCTCGATCAGGCCGGGGCCCAGCTCCACGCTCAGCGGTGCGCCGGTGGTGACCACATCAGCGCCGGGACCCAGACCGGACGTCTCCTCATACACCTGTATGGAGGCCCGGTCGCCGGTCATATTCAGGATCTCTCCGATCAGCTGCTGGGGACCTACGCGCACCACGTCCGCCATGTTGGCGTCCGCCATGCCGTCCGCCACCACCAGCGGGCCGGAGACTTTGATGATCTTACCCATTCTCTTGCTCCTTTCAGGAAATATCCGCGCCCACGGCGCGTTCCACCGCATCGTGCAGGGCGGCCCCGGCGATGCCCAGCGAACCGGTCTTGCCGGGGATGAGGATAACGGCGGGCAGGGGTGCGTCTTTATACCGGGCGATCTCGGCGGTCAACTGCTGCGCCAGCTGCTCGGTGATATAGATGACGGCGTAGTCCTCCTGCGCCAGGCGGTGCAGCGTTCTGCGCCCCGCGTCGGTATCCTCGGTGGGGAACACGTCCAGCCCCAGCGCACGGAAGCCCAGCACGCTGTCCCGGTCCCCAATAACGGCGATCTTATACATATTGCTCACGCAGCCTTTCCCGGAGCGCCTCCGCCGGCACACCGGCCATCCGGCCGGACAGCACGGTACGCACCGCCGTCCACTCCGCCTCCTTTGCCGCCAGATAGCCCAGCGCCACCTCTACGCCGAAGGGTACCCGGCGTGCCGCGCCGGCGGCGCGGAGCACCGCGTCGTCGCAGGCCTTTTCAAAGGCGGTCAGGCTGCCGCCCTTGGCGGCCTCGTCTCCCAGCTCCGCCTCCCGGGCGAAGGCCGTGCCCCGCCACAGCGCGGCGGCGCCGCTGCCGCTTCCGGCGCGGATCGCCTCCGGCGTCACGCTGCTGCCGGGGAACAGCACCTCCCGCAGGAAGCCGGCGTCCAGCCCCAGCCGCTGGGTGCGGATGAGTGAGCGCAGGTTCGCCGCGTCGATCATGGCGCGGACATAGTCCTGCAAATAGGGTATGTGGCTGTCCGCCGCCAGCTTTTCCAGCCGCGCGAAGTAGGCCCGATCCAGGATGCAGTCGCTGCTGCGGGCGCTGCCCGTCTCGGCCAGCACCCGCTGGGCCTCATCGGCCGCGGCGGCCATGTCGGCGGGCAGAAAGTCCCAGCCGCCGTTTTCGGCGTGCTTTTTCCGCATCGTCTCTGCCGGTACGGTCCCGGCGTCGATCAGCAGACGTTCCGCATCCTGCGGCGCTTTCAGCAGCGTTTTGATGTTGTGGTAGTCGTATTTCAGCCGGAACACGTCCAGCACCTCCGCCTCCGGCATAAAGCGGGAAACGTCGGCGAACACCGCCTCGCGCTGCGCGCTCAGCGCCGCCTGCAGGGACGGCTCATCGTGTACGGGCGCGTAGCCCCACTCGCTCAGCAGCTGGGCGCACGCCTCGACGGAGGGTGCCGTCAGCAGCTGCTCCAGCCGCTGTGCCGTCAGCAGCTGGCGCTCCATGGCGCGTATGCGGGCGGACAGGAACAGATAGTCCGTGTCCTTTCTCCGTTTTGTCAAAGGGACGCCCCCTTTCAGTCAAACAGCACGGCGGCCACGGCGGAGGAGTCCTCCTGCCGTGCCCGGCGCAGCAGCTCGGCAAAGCCGCAGTTGATCTCCATGCGGCCCCGCTGCAGTACCACGCCGCCGCCCGTCTCCCGGGTGTCGGCAGCCAGGGTGAAGCCCGCGCCGGGCTTTTTGCCGTTGGCGGCGTCCACCACCGCCTGACCCACCGTGTCCCGGTCGGCGGCGGAGAACACCAGCGCCTCGCCGCCTTGCCCGTTTTCCGCGGCCAGCGATGCCAGCAGGTCGATATACTCCGGGCGCGGCAGCTTCAGCAGCGCGTCGGCGGCGCGGGCGAAGGCCTCGTCCAGCATCCGCTGCTTCTCCGCCAGCACCCGCTGGCGGCAGGCCAGACGGCTGCCGCCCTCCAGGCGCTCCACCTGCTCGCGCTCCAGCACCTTGCAGCGGGCCTCGCCCTCGCGGAGCAGCTTGTCCGCCTCGGCGCGGTACTGGGCCAGGATAGCCTCGGCCTCCGCCGCCGCCTGGGCGGCGATGTCGGCGCACTCGGCCTGTGTGTCGGCCTCCATGCGCGCGATGATCTTGTCGATACCGTTCATAGGCGCACCCGCCTTACTTCATGATGTTCAGGGAGATCATAATGGTCGCCACCAGAGACAGGATGGCGTAGAACTCCACGATGCCGCAGTAGATGATGCCCTTGGTAGCGGCCTCCGGGTGCTTGGCCACGATGTTGATGGACGCGGCGGCCACGCGGCCCTGGAAGATGGCGCTCAGCCAGCCGCCCAGCATGATGGGCAGGCAGGCGGCGAAGAAGGACAGCCCCTGGGTCAGGGAGAGATCCAGCACGCTGCCGCTGAGCAGGCCGGTCTGGCCCAGCACCAGGAACAGCGCCACAAAGCCGTATAGGCCCTGGGTGCCGGGCAGTACCTGCAGGATCAGGCACTTGGTGGACTTGTCGGGGTCCTCGCTGGTCAATCCGGCGGCGGCCTCACCCACCATACCGGTGCCCTTGGCGGAGCCGATGCAGCACAGGCCGGCGGTCAGCGCCGCGCCCAGGATGGCGAAACCCAGTCCGCCCACAGATTCAAGAAAAGCTAACATGATTTAGTATCCTCCTTAATGATCTCTACGTGTTTGGCCCGGACGCGCAGGGGACGGTAGGCCTTGCCGCCGTCCTTGTAGAAGCGTCCGAAAAATTCCAGAAATTGCAGGCGCATATCGTGGACGTAGCAGCCCAGCAGGTTCAGCGCCAGGTTCAGCATATTGCCGACGAATGCGATGATGATGAAGGTGACCACGTTGCCGGTGGTGGCGCCCAGCATATTGAACACCTGGGCCAGCACTGCGCCGGACAGCATCAGCGCCATCAGCCGGACGTAGGACAGGATATCGCTGAAGAAACCCGTCACGCCGTTGTACACCGCCGCCACGAAGCCCGTCACCTTGCCAAAGCCCTTTTTGCCCCGGCCCGCGCCGTATACCAGCATAAGAACGCCCGCGATCAGCACCACCGGCACGCCGGATACACTGCCGATGCCAAGCACCGCAAGACCCGTGCCCGCCAGAATGATCCACCAGGTGATCTCGTCAAACAGGGCATCCATAAAGCAGCCCTTTTTGCATTTTTCCACCACGCTGACGGTCATGCCGGTGAACACCTGCAAGGCGCCCAGGATCAGCGAGCCCACCATGATGGCCATGGTGTCGTCCAGGGGTGAGAACAGCGCCGGCAGAGCAAAGGTGCTCTCCGGGTCAAAGAACTTGAAGAGCTGCGGCAGGAAGTCGCCGAAGAAGCTGCCGGTCATGGCGCCGAAGACCACGGTGGTCACGCCGCACCAGAAGATCATCTCCATAAAGCTGCGGTCGTCCGGCCGTTTTTTCTTCAGGAACAGCCATGAGCCGAGGAGCATCAGCAGCCCGTAGCCGATGTCCGCCATCATCATGCCGAAAAACAGGATGAAGAACGGTGCCATCACCGGGTTGGGGTCCACGCCGTCGTAGGCCGGCAGGGAGTACTGCTCGGTGATGCAGTTCATGGACCGCGCCACCGCGTTGTCCTCCAGCAGCACCGGCACCTCCGGTATCTGCTCCGTCGTGGGATCGGACAGGGTGTAGTCGCAGTCCGCCGTGTCCAGATACGCCGTCAGCCTTGCCGTCTTTTTCTCCGGCACCCAGCCGTCGAATGCCACGATGCACCCGTCGGTCAGCAGTCTGCGGCGGTTTTCCTCCCGCTGCAAGCGGGAGGCCAGCCGGTCGGCGCACAGATACAGCTCCGGCAGCCGTTCCGCCAGCTCATCCAGCTGCTTTCGCAGGGCCTCCTGCTGCCTCTTGACCTCTGCCAGCCGGTCTGTGTCCCGCCGCCGGTTTTCCTCCGGCGTGCCGGTGCGGCCCTTCAGGGGTGAGGCTGCGAAGCCCCGGCCCCGCAGCAGCTCCAGCACCGGTGCCGTCGCTGCCTTGTGGGTGATGAGCAGCACGCACTGCTGCTGCCGGTCGGCGGAGAGCAGATGCAGCTCGCTCTCCGGATATTCGTTTTGTACCTGCCCGCACAGTTCGTCCCAGGGGACGAAGGGCGGCAGTACGCCCAGGGTCACGTCGCAGCAGCGTGTCTCCGTCAGCTCCAGGGGCAGGTCCAGACTCAGCCAGGGCCCCAGGGTGATCCGGTCGGTCTCCAGCTGGGCGGCCAGCGCCGTCAGCTGCTGTAATCGTCCCGCTGCCTCGTTGACCTGGCGGGCCAGCGCCAGCCCGTCGGCCAGCCCCGTCTCGCTCAGGTATTCCGCCTCGCCGATGGCGGGGCGGGGCGCCAGCAGCGGCGCTTTCTTGGGCGGCGCAGCCCGCCGCAGGGCGTCGATCGCCGTCTGTACCTGCCGCTGGCGGGCCAGGCAGTCCGCCGTCTCGCTGCCGCAGCGCCGCAGGCTCTCCGGCGCATCCGGCGCGTCCGGCTCACTGATCTCCACGCAGCCCATACGCTCCAGCTGCCGCAGCAGCGCGTCGTGGTCCCGCTCCAGCGCCAGCACCTGCAGGCGCTTCATTTTTGCAATGGGCATTTACCGCTTCACCACCTTTTCCACGATGGCGTGGACAGCCGCGTCCATGCGCTGCTCCGCCTGCTGTCGTATGGCTGTGCAGGTGCGCTCGGCGTCGCTTCGCAGGGCGGCGTCCGCCGCCTGTCCGGCTTCACCGGCCCGCTGCATGGCTTCGTTCTCCAGCACCTTCACGGCGTTCTGCGCCTCACGCACCAAACCGTCGCCGTCCCGGCGGGCCTGCTCGGTCAGTGTCCGGGCGGCGCGCTGGGCCTCGGCCTTCTGCTCCAGAAGCCGCTGCTCCGCCGCCTGCAGCTGGTCTATTTTTTCACGGTACAGTTTACTCACCGCCTTTCCTGATCTGGGAAACAGACAGGGGAAGACCCCGTTTCCGGAAGCCGTCCCCCTTTGAAGTATATGTTCCGCGGAGGAAACTCCCTTCGCCTGCCTCTGATTATACATAGTTTATCATACCACAAAAGCACGGGGAACAACAACAGGCAGAATGGCAAAAATAACCGGCATCCTTTGTGCAGGGTGACGGTAAAATGACAGCCGGGTGACAGACAGGTAAGAAATAAGTGGTGGCATTTTTTTGCCCCATGTGGTATACTCTTCCTATATTGGAACAGTATTCCCGTTTTGCGGGAGTGTATAATGACGTGAGGTGTGTCATGACCTATCTGAAAGCGATCCTGTTGGGACTGGTGCAGGGCATAGCGGAATTCCTGCCCATCTCCAGCTCCGGCCATCTGGCCATTGCCCGCAATCTGCTGAATATGGAGGGAGCGGGGAGCATCCCGGAGTTCTTCGACGTGCTGCTCCACCTGGGCACGCTCATTGCTGTGTTCGCCGCCTATTGGGGCGACATCCGCGACATGGTGGTGGAGTTCTTCCGGGGCATCGGCGACCTGGCGCACCGCAGCACCCCCACACCGGTGCCGCCCGCCCGCCGGCTCATCCTGCTGATCATTGTCGGTACGCTGCCGCTGTTTGCGGTGCTGCCCATCCGCAAGACGGTGCAGGGCCTGGGCGACAATATGTATTTCGTGGGCGCGGCGCTGATCTTCACCGGCTTCCTGCTGTTCCTGTGCGACCGGGTGCGCCGGGGCCGCAAGACCGAGCGCAACGCCACCTGGCTGGACGCTCTGCTGGTGGGCGTGGGGCAGGCGGTGGCCACGCTGCCCGGCGTCTCCCGCTCCGGCATGACCATCACCGCCGGGTGCTTCGTGGGCTATGAGCGTCGCTTCGCCGTGCGCTTTTCCTTCCTGCTGAGCATCCCCGCCGTGCTGGGCGCCAACATCCTCTCCATCAAGGACGCGGTGCAGGTCGGCATCGTCGGCGCGGAGGTGCCCATGTACCTGGTAGGTGTGGCCGTGGCCGCCGTGACGGGCTATCTGTGCATCCGGCTTCTGAAGTATATCGCGGACAAGGGCCGTTTCGGTGCCTTCGCCTACTACTGCTGGGCGGCGGGCGTGCTGACCCTTGTTCTGCAGGGCATCAAGTGAGGTAGATAGACTATGGCATCGACACAAAAGAAAGAAAACAGCCGCAAAAAAACGCCTGCCCCGCCGCCTCCGCCGGCGTATAACGCCGCGGCGCGTATGGCCGGCGGCATCGTCTGCGCCCTGCTGGCGCTGTGCGTGCTGGTGAGCTATTTCAACGTGGACGCCCTCCTCCTGGTGTGGATCGCCAGGGTGCTCAAGGGCGCGCTGGGCTACGGCTATTACCTGACGGCCCCGGTGCTGGCGGCTATTGCCGTCATCCAGCTGGGCCATCGGGGACGGCCCGTCGTCCTGCGTACCACCTGCGTGGCGCTGCTGCCCCTGCTGGTGGGCGTGCTGTGCCACCTGACCCTGTGCCGCACAGCCTACACCCTCGGCCTGGACAGCGTCAAGACCCTCTGGGCCGACGGACAGGCCCTCAAGTGCGGCGGCGTGCTCTCCGGCGGTCTGGCCGTGGGCTGCGAAGCCCTGGTCAGCAAGGTGGTGTCCATCATCGTGTTCGTGGTGGTGCTGCTGGCCGCCCTGCTGGGTGCCCTGCACCTGACGCCCCAGGAGGCCGCGGCGCGCGTCCGCAGCTATGGCGAGAGCCTGCGCCGTGACGACGAGGACGCGGACGACGAAGTCCTCCCGGAGGGTTTCACCCCCACCGCTGCTCCCGCCCCGGCAAAAAAGCCTGCCAAGGGCCGCAGGCGCCCCAATATCGACATCCCGCTGGACAGCGAGCGCGACGACACGGTCCTTCCGCCCGCCAGCTCCTTCTTCCCCCGCCGCAGCGACGATATCCGCACGCCGGATCAGGTGCTGCGGGGCGGCCCCGCCCCCGCGCCCCAGCCCCTCAGCGACGAACCTGCACCGCCCGCCGCTCCGGCGGAGCCCCCTGCCCCGAAAAAGCCCCTCAGCGACAAGCAGAAAAAAGCCCAGCTGCAGCAGGAGGTGGAGAGCGCCGCCCAGGAGGTCAGCGACGCCATCGAGCAGGAGCTGGCCCAGGGGGAGGAGACCTACCGCTACCCGCCCATCACCCTGCTGGAGCAGAACCGCGGCGGCAACTACACCGAGGTGGGCGCCGAGCTGCGGAACAACTCCAAGCGCCTGGCGGACACCCTGCGCTCCTTCGGCGTGGACGCCCGCGCCGGCGAGGTCATCCATGGCCCCTCCGTCACCCGCTACGAGTTCACCCTGGACCAGGGCGTCAAGCTCAGTAAGATCACGAACCTCCAGGACGATATCGCCCTGGCGCTGGGTGCCAGCGGCGTCCGCATCGCCCCGGTGCCCAACAAGATATCCGCCGTGGGCATCGAGGTCCCCAACCGCACCGTCACCGCCGTGCGGATCCGCGACGTCATTGAATCCCGTGAGTTCATCGACCATCCCTCCCCGGTGGCCTTTGCCGTGGGCAGGGATATCGGCGGCAGCAACATCGTGGGCAACATCGCCCGTCTGCCCCATGTACTCATCGCCGGCACCACCGGCTCCGGTAAATCCGTCTGCACCAACTCCCTCATCGTTAGCCTGCTCTACAAGTCCACGCCGGACGAGGTCCGTTTTATCATGGTGGACCCCAAGATGGTGGAGCTGGCGCCCTACAACGGTATCCCGCACCTGCTCATCCCCGTGGTCACCGACCCCAAAAAGGCCGCCGGCGCCCTGCAATGGGCGGTGTTCGAGATGATGAAGCGCTACAAGATGTTCTCTGAAAAGGGCGTCAAGGACCTGGCGGGCTATAACGCCCTGTCCGAGACGGACGAGGACGTGAAAAAGCTGCCCACCGTGGTGGTGGTCATCGACGAGCTGGCCGACCTGATGCTGGTGGCGGCCAAGGAGGTGGAGGAGTCCATCTGCCGTGTGGCCCAGATGGGCCGTGCCGCCGGTATGCACCTGGTCATCGCCACCCAGCGTCCCTCGGCGGACGTGATCACCGGTCTGATGAAGGCCAATATCCCCAGCCGCATCGCCTTCGCCGTGGCCAGCTCCATGGAGTCCCGCATCATTCTGGACACCACCGGCGCGGAGAAGCTGGTGGGCAAGGGCGATATGCTCTACTTCCCTCTGGGCGACACCAAGCCCACCCGTGTCCAGGGCTGCTTCATCACCCCGGAGGAGATCGACCGTGTGGTGAAGTTCGTCAAGGACGAGGCCGGCGAGGCCCATTACGACCAGGACGTGATCGAGAAGATCCAGCAGGCGGTGGACGCCAAGGCCGACAAGGGCGGCAAGGTCCCCTCCGGCGACGTGTCCGATGACGGCGACGATGCCGACGAGCTGCTCTCCGCCGCCGTAGAGGTGGTGCTGGAGACGGGTCAGGCCTCCGTGTCCATGCTCCAGCGCCGTCTGAAGCTGGGCTACTCCCGCGCCGCCCGCCTGGTGGACCAGATGGAGGAGCGCGGCTATGTGGGCCCCTTCGAGGGAAGTAAGCCCCGCCAGCTGCTCATCACCCGCGAGAAGTGGCAGGAGCTGCAAATGGCCAAGGGCGCATCTCCGGCGGAGGCGGACAAGCCCGCCGACCGTTACGGCAGCATCCACGACGTGTTCGAGAGCCACGACGCACTTGAATAATAAATATCCCCCGGCCGAAGGCCGGGGGATATTTTCTTGCTTACACCGTGCCGGTGACGGTCAGCACCGCCGTGCCGGGGGTGGTGCTGTACGCGCCGGTGGCGGCGTCCTGAGTGAAGGTGGCCGCGGGCACCGTGACCACGCCGGCCGCCGTGGCGAATACGCCGGTAGCCGCGTCATAGGTGTACTGGGTGGGGGCGGTCAGCGCCGTGCCGTTCAGCGTCACCGTTAGGTCCGTCAGCCGCGGGTCGAAGGTGTCGGTGATAACGATGGCCGCCGCGGCGTCCGCCGCCGTGTTGCCGGTGTTCTGGATGGTGAAGGTGTACGTCAGGCGGCTGTTCTCCGTCACCGTGGTGGGGGAGAGGGACTTGTTGATGGTCAGTGCCGGCGCCGCCTCCGGTGCCACCGTCTCCGTGGCGGTAACGGGGTTTGCCAGCCCCGCGCCGGTGACGGACGCGCTGTTGGTGACGGTGCCCTCCGCCGTCGGCGGCGCGAAGGCCGTGGGCACGGCCTCATAGGCGATAACGGCATTGCCGCCCGCCGGCACGGTGATGCCGGTGAACGTCAGCGGCGGCCCGGCGGTGACGGCGGGTGCCGCCTGCAGAACGCCGTTCTGATAGTACCGCACAGACCCGGCGGTGTAGGACAGGGGATACACCGTCCCGGCGTTGAAGGCGTAGCCGCCCAGATCGTCGGTAATGGTCAGCCCCGTCAGCGGTGCGGTGCCGCTGTTGACCAGAGAGAGGATATACGTCACGCGGCCGTCGGTGCCGTAGGTGGGCACCACGGCGGTCTTGGCGGCGGTCAGCGTCTCCGTCAGCTCACCCACCGTCACGTTGGAGGTGGTGGTCTGGCCGTTATAGGTCAGCGTTGCCTGGTTGGTGAAAGTTGCCATGATAGGACCTCCTGTGTTTAATTTCGCGGGTCGTGCCCGCAGTCCAGTGTATGCGCCGCGGTCCCCGGCGGTCCGTACTTGCCAAGCGGCGGCCCGTCGGGTATAATAGAAGCAGAAATACGCGGCGGCCCGGACCGCCCGGATACAGGAGGGTGTGATAGAAGCATGGAACTGAAAAAATTGCCCCATATCGAGATCGAGGTGGCGCCCCTGCCGGGCAAAAAGCTGCCGGCGGCGGTAAATACCCTGCGTAAGCTGGATGTAAAAAAGGTGGGCCTCATCGCCGGCGGTACGGCGGCGGTGCTGACCGTGGTCTCCGTGGCCGGCCGCTACGGTATCTACCGCGGCGCGGTGGCGGCGGAGCTGAAGCGCCAGCTGGCGCCGCTGCACCGCAAGCTGGACCAGCTCCAGGCGGAGAACCGTATGCTCCGTGCCGAGCTGGAGCAGCTGAAAAAAGAAAAGACCGATGAAAACTGAAAAAAAGGAAGCACCCGTCAGGGTGCTTCCTTTTTGCCATTGTCACAGCGCCGCGGTGACCTCCCGCAGCCATTGCCGGACCTCCGTCGGCACCAGCGGGGCGATCTGTGCATACACCCGCCTGTGATAGCCGTTTAGCCAGTCCCGTTCCGATGCCGTCAGCAGCGCCGGGTCCAGGGCGTCCCGGTCGAAGGGCGCCAGCGTCAGCGTCTCAAAGCGCAGAAAGCCCGACGCCTCCGCCGGCTGCACCAGCAGCAGGTTCTCGTGCCGTATGCCGAAGCGTCCGGCGGCGTAGTATCCCGGCTCATCGGAGATGACCATGCCCGTCTCCAGTGCCGGGTGTGCCAGCCCCTCCGCAATGCGCCAGCGGAAGGAGGGCGGCGCCTCGTGTACGCTGAGCACGCACCCCACGCCGTGCCCGGTGCCGTGGTCATAGTCCAGGCCCTCCCGCCACAGCGGGCCCCGGGCCAGTGCGTCCAGATTTTCCCCCATGACCCCCTGGGGGAATTGTGCCATGGCCAGCTGTATGTGGCCCTGCAGCACCTGTGTGGACCTCCGGCGTTCCTCGTCCGTGATGGGGCCCAGCGCTATGGTGCGGGTCACATCCGTCGTGCCCCGGGCGTAGTGTCCGCCGCTGTCCACCAGCAGCAGTCCCTGCGCCTTCAGCGGCACGTCCGTCTCCGGTGTGGGGGCGTAGTGGACCACGGCAGCGTGGGGGCCATAGGCGGCGATGGTCTCGAAGCTGTCCTCCAGAAAATCCGCCTGTTCCGTCCGGTACCGGCGCAGCAGCGCCGCGGCGGACAGCTCGGTGTATGCCTCCGGCCGTGTCTTCATCTCATACAGGAAGCGGCACAGCGCCGCGCCGTCCTGCAAATGCGCCTGCCGGAAGCCCGTCTGTTCGCTCTCGGCCTTCACCGCCTTGCGGCGGGCAGCGGGGCTGGGTGTGTCTGTCCACGCCGTGTGGGCCAGACATTCCGCGATGCGGCTGTTGGCCGTGGCGCTGTCCGCCAGCACCCGCGCGCCCTCCGGCAGCGTCCGCAGCGCGTCGTAGATATCCCCGTAGGGCCGCAGCGCTACGCTGTCTGCCGCCAGCGCGGCGCGTATCTCCGGCGCGAAGCTCTCTGCCTGGGCATATAGCGCGGCGCTGTCCGCGCCCACCAGCAAAAAGCCCAGGAATACCGGCGTGCATGCCACGTCGCCGCCCCGCAGCTCCAGTGCCCAGGCCACGTCCGTCAGATCGGTCAGCAGCAGCCATTCCGCCTTCTGCGCCGCCATGTCCTGCCGCAGGGCCGTCAGCTTCTCCCGCCGCGCCACCCCGCTGTCGAAGGCCCATACCGGCGCGGCGGACAGGTCGGGCCGGTCCGTCCAAACGCCCGCCGCCGGGTCGAAGCCGCCGTCCAGCCGGATGTGCTTGTCCGCCAGCGCCTTTTCCAGCGTCCGGTGCAGCCGTGTGCTGACGGTCCGGCCGTCAAAGCCCAGGGCTCCGCTCTCCGGCAGCTGCTCCGCCAGGAATTGGGACAGCGTCGGCACGCCCGGCTGGCCGGCGCGCATCAGCTGTATGCCGCTGCCCTCCAGCTGCCGTTCCGCCTGCAAAAAGTATCGCCCGTCTGTCCACAGGTATGCGCCCTCCCGCAGCACCGTCAGCGTTCCCGCCGAGCCGGTGAACCCGGACAGGAACTCCCGGGCCTTGAAATGCGCCCCTACATACTCCGAGCCGTGAAAGTCGTCGGTGACGACGATGCAGCCCTCCAGTCCGCGCGCCTCCATATTCTGCCGCAGCGCGGCCAGCTTTTCCGTAACGGTCATGGTGCTCACCCTTTCTTACCATCGATTGACAAGAGCAAACACGCCTGACAGCGTGTCTTTCCGGCGCTTTTTGTCCTTTTCGTCTTGGCGGGCGTCAGCCTCGCTCCAAAGGAACGTCGCTCGGCAGCATCGGCGAGAATATGCCGACTCAGCCCGCCTGCATCTCAAAAGCCAAAAATCACTCGAAAATACATCGCTGGCAGGTGCACAGCAGTTTTGTCGGAGCAGAAATGTGTCCAGACAAGAAAAGGCCCGCAGGTAATACTTGCCGTATTGCCAAGGGGTTTGACGCAGTATGGGCGCATTTCTGCCCGTCAAAACCGTGTCTGCCCTTGTCAATCGATGGTATGGAACAGTATAGCACACTTCCCGCAGAATTCCACCCCTGTCTGCGCAATTGTGCGCTCCGCCGCCCGAACATTCATATACCGCGTATAAACATATACCAAAGGTGTATATAATGCCGCGTAGAGGTGTATAAAACGTACACGATAGATATGTGAAAGAGAAAGGGAAAGAAAGGGGAATGTTCAATGAGAAAAGAACGGGAACGCCGTACCCTTGAGACGGCGGGAATGCTGTTTACTCTGCTTTTCGGCAACCTGCTGCACTTTGTCTACGACTGGACCGGTCAGGCCGGCTGGGCCGCGTATCTCTCCGCCGTCAACGAATCCACCTGGGAGCACATGAAGCTTTTGGCCGTTCCCTGGCTGGTGTGGACCATCGTCACGATCGCCGTAAACCGTTGTGCCGCAAGCGCTTTGCCCAGGGCCATCGGCCTGCTCGCCGGCCTCGCCGCCATCCCGGCCCTGTTCTATACCTACACCGGTATCCTGGGAAAAAGCGTGGGCGTGGTCAACATCCTGATCTTTCAGGCCGCCGTGCTGCTGGCATATTTTGTCAGTGCCTCCCTGCAAAAGAGCGCCCGCCTCTCGTCTATTCCTTTCCAGATATTGGGCATTCTGCTCCACCTGCTCGCCGCCTTCGCCTTCCTTTTTTTCACTTCCTTTCCCCCGTCCCTTCCCCTGTTTGTGGACCCCACAAACGGGACCCGCGGCATACCGCCAAAAACGCTGTGATACCAACGGTTTGCAGCTGAAAGAAGACGGCGCTTCCCACAACGGAAAGCGCCGCTTTTCTTGTAAAAAATTTGCCTCTTGACAAACCTACAGCTGTTGATATAATAAGCTTGTGATTACAAAAATGCACTTGCTTAGGAGGTGGCTGTGTGACCCGAAGAGAACGGCAGCTGCTGGAGTGGATACGGGAAAACCCGTGTATTTCCCAGCAGGAGCTGGCCGACAAGGCCGGTATTACGCGGTCCAGCGCCGCGGTCCACATTTCCAACCTGATGCGGAAGGGTTACATTGCCGGCCGCGGCTATCTGCTGCGTGAGGCGCCCTACATCGCCGTGGTGGGCGGCGTGAATATGGATATCGGCGCGGTGTCCGACGCGCCGCTGGTGGCCCGGGACTCCAACCCCGGCCGGGTGACCACCTCTCTGGGCGGCGTGGGACGGAACATTGCCCACAACCTCTGCCTGCTGGGTGAGCAGGTGTCCATGATCACGGTACTGGGGCAGGATAGCTTTGCCCAGTCTGTGCGGGAGAACGCGGCGGATATCGGTCTGGACCTGAGCCACAGCGCCACCATTCCCGGCGGCCGGACGGGCACCTATCTGTTTATCGACGGCTGCGACGGCGACATGGCCCTGGCCGTGAACGACATGGCCATCTATGAGCACATCACGCCGGAGTTCCTGCGGCAGCGGCTGGATTATATCAACCATGCCGATCTGGTGGTGGTGGAGACGAACCTGCCGGAGGCGTCTATCCAGTGGCTGTGCAGCCACTGCACCGCGCCTGTCCTGGCCGATCCGGTCAGCACCATCAAGGCGCCGAAGCTGCTGCCGGTGCTGGATAAGCTGACGGCGCTGAAGCCCAACCGTATGGAGGCAGAGCTGCTCAGCGGCGTGACCATCCGCGATGAGACAGACGTTCAAAAGGCCGCGAAGGTCCTGCTGAACAAGGGCGTTCAGCAGGTGTATATCTCCCTGGGGAGCGATGGCCTGTACGCCGAGGACCAGGCGGGGCGGCACGTGCGCCTGCCCTGCCCGAAGGTGCAGGTGGTGAACGCCACCGGCGGCGGGGATGCCATGGCGGCGGCGCTGGCCGCGTGCATCGCCCACGGGAAACCCCTGGTGGAGTGCGCGCGGAAGGCCGCTGGGGCCGGCGCGCTGGCCTGTACGGCGGCGGAGACCATCCACCCCGGCATGAGCTGGGAGAATGTGGACTATATTTTGGACAATACAGGCATGAGCAAGAAAGCGTAAATAGAATTGCATGACATAAGGAGGTACAAGTTATGAACCGTTATCTGGACGTGGCCCCTGAGGTGCAGGAGGCTTTGAAGGCCGGCAAGCCCGTTGTGGCGCTGGAGAGCACCATCATCTCCCACGGTATGCCCTATCCCCAGAATGTGGAGACGGCACTGAACGTGGAGAAGATCATTCGTGACGGCGGTGCGGTGCCCGCCACCATCGCCATCGTCGGCGGTCGGCTGAAGGCCGGATTGACCCCCGAGGAGATCGACTATCTGGGTAAGACCGGCGCCGGCGTCACCAAGGCCAGCCGCCGCGATCTGCCCATTCTGGTGGCGGAGGGCCGCGACGGCGCTACCACCGTGACCACCACCATGATGATCGCCGCCATGGCGGGTATCCAGGTGTTCGCCACCGGCGGAATCGGCGGCGTGCACCGCGGAGCCGAGACCACCATGGACATCTCCGCCGATCTGGAGGAGCTGGCGCACACCCCGGTGATGGTGGTGTGCGCCGGCGCCAAGTCCATCCTGGACCTGGGATTGACCCTGGAGTATCTGGAGACCCACGGTGTGCCGGTCATCGGCTATCAGACCGAGGAGCTGCCCGCGTTCTATACCCGCAAGTCCGGCTTTAAGGTGGACTACCGGCTGGACACCCCCAAGCAGCTGGCCGAGGCCTTCCATGTGAAGCGCGAGCTGGGGCTGGAGGGCGGTATGCTGGTGACGAACCCCATCCCCGAGCAGTACTCTATGGACGCCGACGTGATCAACAAGGCCATCAACGAGGCGGTGGAGGAGGCCAAGGCGCAGGGCATCCACGGCAAGGCCACCACGCCCTTCCTGCTGGCCAAGATCAAGGACATCACCGGCGGCAGCAGCCTGGATGCCAACATTCAGCTGGTGTATAACAACGCGAAGCTTGCCACGGCCACGGCCTGCGAGCTGGCCAAGCTGGCCAAATGAGCCAGCCGTCGCTGGGCTTTGTCGGCGGCGCGGACGGACCTGTGACGGTATTCGCCTCCGGCGGCGGTACGGCGCTGCTTATCTATCTGGCGCTTATCAACCTGACGACGTTCATCATCTATGGTGCGGACAAGCGTCGGGCCAGACAGGGCAAATGGCGGGTGCCGGAAAAGACGCTGTTCCTGCTGCCGCTGTTGGGCGGCAGTGTCGGTGCGCTGCTGGGTATGCGGGTGTTTCACCACAAGACGAAGCACTGGTATTTCGTCTGGGGCGTGCCCGCCATACTGCTGGCACAGCTGGCACTGGCGGTCTGGTTACTGACGAGGTAAGGAGGACATACTATGCTGGTACGAAAAGCGGTTCCGGCGGATATCCCCGCTGTGACCGCCATTTACGAGGCGCTTCTGGATCGTGAGGAGCGCGGCGAGCTGTCCACCGGCTGGACCCGGGGCGTATACCCCACGGAGCAGACGGCTCTGGACGCGCTGGCTGCCGGCACACTGTATGTGCTGGAGGACGGGGGACGTGTTGCGGCCGCCGCCAAGCTGGATCAGAACCAGATGGCGCAATACAGCCAGTGTACCTGGCGGCATGACGCGCCGCCGGAGCAGGTGCTGGTGCTGCACACACTGGTGGTGGACCCCACTGTGAAGGGTAAGGGGTACGGCACGGCTTTTGTGGCCTTCTATGAGCAGTTGGCCCGGGAAACGGATCGGCCGTACCTGCGGATCGACACAAACGCCCGCAACACGCCCGCCCGGGCGCTGTACAAAAAGCTGGGCTACACCGAGGCGGGCATCGTGGCCGGGACCTTTAACGGCATCCCGAACGTGCAGCTGGTGTGTCTGGAGAAAAAGGTATAAAACAAAGGACAAGGAGGTGCCGGAGATGGCATTGATCCATGTAAACGAGAGCGACTTCCGGGAGCAGGTCCTGGAAAACAGCGGCACGGTGCTGGTGGATTTCTGGGCCAACTGGTGCGGCCCCTGCCGTATGCTGGGCCCCGTGCTGGAGCAGCTGGCCGCTGACCGGCCGGATGTCACCGTGGCCAAGGTGGATGTGGACGAGAATATGTCCCTGGCCGCGGCCTACGGCGTGGAGAGCATCCCCATGCTGCTGGTGTTCAAGAACGGCCAACTGGTGAACAAGTCCATCGGTTTTGTCTCCCAGCCGGAGATCGAAAAGCTTATCGGATGAAAAAGGCCCGCAGGCCGTTGCCTGCGGGCTTTTTCCGGCTTGACAGGCAGCGCTCCGGCGGGTACAATGGGGCCAAAATGACGCCCGCGCAGGCGGGACGACCCAAGGAGGTAACGACTATGATGCATATCGGTCTGCTGGGCTTTGGCGTGGTAGGCGGCGGCGTGTGGGCGCTGTGCGCGCCGCGCGATGACCTGAATGTGAAGCGTGTGCTGCTCCGCAGTCCCAAAGAGGGCCTGCCGGAGGAGGTGGTCACCTTCAACGCCGATGACATCCTCAATGACCCGGAAATCGACACGGTGGTGGAGGTCATGGGCGGGCTGCACCCGGCCTATGAATATGTCTCCGCCGCGCTGGCGCGGGGCAAGAATGTGGTCACGGCCAACAAGGCACTGATCGCCGCCTATTACACGGAGCTCACGGCACTGGCCCGGGAGAAGGGCGCGGCCCTGCGCTGCACCGCCGCCGTGGGCGGCGGCATACCCTGGCTGACGAATTTGGAGCGCGTGAAGCGGCTGGATACGGTGTGTGCCGTGGGCGGTATTATGAACGGCACCACCAACTTTATCATGGACGCCATGCACAAGGCTCCGGTGGACTTCCCTGCCATTCTGAAGGAGGCCCAGGACCTGGGCTATGCCGAGGCGGATCCCTCCGCCGACATCGACGGCGACGACATCCGCCGCAAGCTGTGCATCTCCGCCAACATCGCCTTCGACGCGGCGCTGGAGGAGACAGCCATCCCCACCTTCGGCATCCGGACAGTGACGGCGGCGGATATTGCGGCCTTCCGGGCCCACGGTTTTGCCTGCAAGCTGCTGGCCCGGGCCGAGAGCACGGACAGCGGCGTGTGCGCCTATGTGGAGCCCACGCTGGTGGGTGCCGGCGATCTGGAGGCGGCGGTGCCCGCCAACTTCAATCTCATCACCTATGAGGCCGAGCAGCTGGGCCGCCAGAGCTTCTACGGCCAGGGCGCGGGGCGCTTCCCCACGGCGGAGAACGTGGTGCAGGACTGCCTGACGGTGCTGTCCGGCAAGCGGGGCTTTTACACCGACAGGGCTGTGCCCATGTTCCTGACCAGCGGCGAGGCGCACCCCTACTACGTCCGCACCAGCGCGCCGGATGCGTTCCTGCGGGGCCGCACCGCGGAGACGTGGGACAACGGCGCGGTCATCACCGGCGCGGTGGACGTGTACGAAATGCTGGCCTGGGCCAAGGCTCAGCGTGAGAAGGACCCCGGCGTGTTCATCGCCGGTATTCGATAAAAAACGACGCAATGCGACGCAGTTCGACATCCTGCGGCAGTCTTTCACAAGGAGGATACATACCATGACCTATCAGGAGATCTTAGCCAACGCGCGGACCTGTATGGGACCCTACTGCAAGTCCTGTCCCGTGTGCAACGGCGTGGCCTGCAAGAACACCGTGCCCGGCCCCGGCGCCAAGGGAATCGGCACCGGCTTCATCCGCAACTATCAGAAGTGGCAGGAGCTGTGCGTGAACATGGACACCATCTGCGAGAACGTGCCCGTGGACACCAGCTATAATTTCTTCGGCAAGCAGGTGGCCCTGCCCGTGTTTGCCGCGCCGGTGGGCGCCATGCAGCTGCACTACGGCGACAAGTACGACGACCTGACCTATAATGACATCCTCGTTACCGCCTGTGCCGGCGCGGGCATCGCCGCCTTTACCGGCGACGGCACCAATCCCGCCGTGATCCAGGCGGCGGCCGAGGCACTGAAAAAGAACCACGGCTGCGGCGTGCCCACCATCAAGCCCTGGAATATCGACCTAGTCCGCGAGAAAGCGGAGCTGGTGGGCGCGGCGGATCCCATTGCCGTGGCCATGGACATCGACGCGGCGGGCCTGCCCTTCCTGAAGAACCTGACCCCGCCCGCCGGCAGCAAGACCGTGGACGAGCTGAAGGAGATCGTCAAGCTGATGAACGGCAAGCCCTTCATCCTCAAGGGCATTATGACCGTAAACGGCGCGAAGAAGGCCCTGGAGGCCGGTGCCAGCGGCATCGTGGTCAGCAACCACGGCGGCCGCGTGCTGGACCAGTGCCCCGCCACGGCGGAGGTCCTGCCCGCCATCGTCGACGCGGTGGGCGGCAAGATGACTATTCTGGTGGACGGCGGTATCCGCACCGGCATGGACGTGTTCAAGGCTCTGGCCCTGGGCGCGGACGCGGTGCTCATCGGCCGCCCCTTCGTGAATATGGTCTACGGCGGCGGTGCCGAGGGCGTGCAGGTCTACGTGGACAAGCTGAAGGCCGAGCTGGCCGATACCATGGCCATGTGCGGTGCCCATAAGCTCAGCGACATCAAGCGCTCCATGATCTTTGGCTATTGAGCCGGGAGGTGAGGATATGAAAGCATTGCTCATCAACGGCAGCCCCCACGAGCACGGCTGCACCTACACCGCCCTGCGTGAGCTGGCCGACACGCTGGAGGCCGAAGGCATCGAGACGGAGATCATCCAGGCGGGCAAGACCGCCCATGCCTGCAACGCCTGCGCCAGCTGCAAAAAGACCCACCGCTGTGTGTACGACGATCTGGTCAACGAGACAGCGCCCAAGCTCGCCGCGGCGGACGCGCTGGTCATCGGCTCGCCGGTGTACTACGCCTCCCCCGCCGGCGGGGCCATCTCGTTTATGGATCGGCTGTTTTTCAGCACGCCCCACATCGACAAGACCATGAAGGTGGGCGCGTCGGTGGTGTCCTGCCGCCGTGGCGGCAACACCGCCACCTTCGATGCGCTGAACAAGTACTTCACCATCTGCGGTATGCCCATTGCCAGCAGCCAGTACTGGAACATGGTCTACGGCAACACGCCGGAGGAGGTACGGCAGGACAAGGAGGGAATGCAGACCATGCGGACGCTGGGACGCAATATGGCGTTCCTGATGAAGTCCATCCAGCTGGGCAAGGCGCAGCTGGGCCTGCCGGAGAAGGAGCCGGTGCAGCAGACGAATTTCCATCATTGACATGGATAGACCCCCGCGGCTGACGCCGCGGGGGTCGGTGTATATAAGCGGCAATGGGCCGGCTGACGCCGCGGGGGTCGGTGTATATAAGCGGCAATGGGTCGGCTGACGCCGCGCTGGTCGCTGCGTTTTCGTCGAATGTCGTTGACAAGTGGCGCTTTCTGGTGGTATACTACCACTGTTAAGTGAATAGGATCCGGTGAAGTCGTGCGGCTGCCCGCTGCAAAGGCCAGGTCTGGTCAGGCGGCAGCCTAAAAGGAAATGGGTCAAAACCCACCGCGAACGGCACTGTGAGCGCAAGGATGCACCGAAACAGCGAGAGCTGTGTGACGAAAGTCAGCCATTGGGCGTGAGCCTGAGAAGGTAGGCGGCAGACGGGGAGCAAGAGCTCCGCGGCGCGAGGCAGAAGAATTGCACGTCGGAGGACCAGGCACAGCGGGCGTTTTCTCCGTGTGGCACCACAGGAAGGACCACGCTGTTTTTGCGATGCAGAAACGGCGTTTTTTCTTACCAAAACGCACCGCCTATCCCTGCAGAGGGATGGGCATTTCTGTTGCGGTCAAGTCGGGGCGGCGTCAGCCGTCTGCTTTCCATAGGGCGGAAGGGGTTTGCCGACCCCTTCCGCCCGTCTCTTTTCATGGCGAGCAGAGAGAACTGGGCGTATGATGCACAGACGGAAACGATCCTGGCTTCCAGTGCTGTGCGTGCTGCTGGCGGCACGCACCGCCTGCACATGGAGGCGGAATTCGCCCCGCTGTACGACAGCTGCTGCATCTTGCGCCGAAACCTGTTGCGTTCCGGCGTGTCCGTCTGGTATAATCATGGTATCATTCTGCAAGGAGGTCGACCCATGCGAGATCTGAAGAACACCTGCCGCGTGGCGGTGGTGCAGGCCACCCCTGTGATGTTCCGCAAGGACAAATGTCTTGAGAAGGCCCTGCGGCTCATCGACGAGGCCGCCGGCGAGGGCGCGGAGCTCATTGTCTTTCCGGAGCTGTTCATCCCCGGCTACCCCTACGGCATGACCTTCGGCTTCACCGTGGGCAGCCGCAAGGCCGTGGGCCGCGAGGACTGGAAGATGTACTACGACAACTCCCTGCTGGCCGACGGGCCGGAGATGCGTAAGCTCCTCCGCCGCGCCAGGGAGCTGGGCGTCTATATCAGTATGGGCTATTCCGAGCGCGACGCCGTCACCGGTACGCTGTATAACGCTAACATGATGATCTCCCCGGAGGGCGAGGCCCTGAACCACCGCAAGCTCAAGCCCACCGGCAGCGAGCGCGTGGTCTGGGGCGACGCGGACCGGGATTACTTCCCTGTGATGGACACGCCCTGGGGCCCCATGGGCAATCTCATCTGCTGGGAGAGCTATATGCCCCTGGCCCGGGTGGCGCTGTACCAGAAGGGGATATCCCTGTACATCTCCCCCAATACCAACGACAATCCGGAGTGGCAGGACACCATCCGCCACATCGCCATCGAGGGTCACTGCTACTTCATCAACGCCGACCTGATCTTCCGCCGGGAGGACTATCCCCAGACGGTCAGCGGCACGGCGGAGATCGCCGCCCTGCCGGACATCGCCTGCCGGGGCGGCAGCTGCGTCATCGACCCCTTCGGCCACGAGGCCTCCGTCACCGTCTGGGACAAGGAGGACATCATCTACGCCGACCTGGATATGCAGAAGGTCCCCGCCAGCCGTATGGAGCTGGACTGCGTGGGCCACTATGCCCGTCCCGACGTGCTGGAGCTGCGCGTCAACGAGAAATAAAAAGAAAACGCCCTCCCGCCGGGAGGGCGTTTTTCGCTTTACAGCTCTCGCACGACGCGCTCTACCAGCGCACAGAGCTTCTGGCTGCTCTCGTTGGCGATACGCAGCACCTCCTGATGGGAATGCTTCTCCCTGGCGATGCCGGTGGCCATGTTGGTGATGCAGGCGATGCCCAGCACCGCCATGCCCAGATAGTTGGCGGCGATGACCTCCGGTACGGTGGACATACCGATGGCGTCAGCGCCCAGGTGCTCATAGGCCCGTATCTCCGCTGCCGTCTCATAGCACGGACCGGGGAAGATAGCGTACACACCCTCCTTGCACGCGAAGCCCAGCGCCCCGGCGGCCTGATGGGCCTTCTCCCGCAGGCGGTGGGGATAGGCCTCCGTCATATCCGGGAAGCGGGGGCCGAAGCGCTCGTCGTTGGGACCGATGAGGGAGTTGGCGCCCAGCATATTGATGTGGTCCGACAGCAGCATCAGGTCCCCGGGGACAAACGTCCGGTTGATGCCGCCGCAGGCGTTGGTGACGATGAGGGTCTTTACCCCCAGCAGCGCCAGCACATACACCGGATAGGTGACCTCCTTCATGCTGAAGCCCTCGTAGTAGTGAAACCGCCCCTGAAGCGCCGCCGCCACCTGACTGCCCAGCCGCCCGATGACCAGATTGCCCGCGTGGCCCGCCACGGTGGAGCAGGGGAAGTGGGGGATATCCCCGTAGGGGATGACGGTCTTGTCCGTCATGGCGTCCACCAGACCACCCAGCCCGCTGCCCAGAATGATGCCCACTGTGGGTGCCTGGGGGATGTGCGCCCGGATGTATGCGGCGGAGGCGCTGACCTTATCGTAAAACTGTTCCATAAACTGTCCTCCTGCATGGGATGTTGTGCCTATTGTATCACGGCGGACGGCACTGCGCCAGAGAAATCGCATATTTTGTGAACAAATATCGTGACTTCTGTGAACATTAGCACTCTCCTATTGACAGTGCTAAAATCGGCGTTATAATAAAGCCGAACCTTGAGAGAGGGGAACGGAAGCGAACCTCCGAGGGGCGATGAAATGTATACAAATCAGTGGCAGCAGCCCCTGTGCTGCGGCGGATGGCCGCAGCGCCCGGGCAGTGTTTCGAATGGAGGAATGACATATGTTGCCCAGCATTTTTGGTGAGAATTTGTTTGATGATTTCTTTGGCGATCCCTTCGGCATGATGCCCCGCGGCCGTGACCCGCTGTACGGCAAGCACGCCAAGAACCTGATGCGTACCGATGTCCGCGAGACGGAGGATACCTATGAGCTGGACGTGGATCTGCCGGGCTTCAAGAAGGATGAGGTCACGCTGGAGCTGAAGGACGGCGTGCTGACCATCCAGGCGGTCAAGGGCCTGGACAAGGATGAGACGGATAAGAAGGGCAAGTACATCCGTCAGGAGCGCTACGCCGGCGCGTGCAGCCGCAGCTTCTATGTGGGCGATGCGGTGGAGCCGGAGGATGTCAGCGCCAAGTTTGAGGATGGCATCCTGACCATCTCCGTGCCCAAGAATGTGAAGAAGCAGCTGCCCAAGAACAGCGCCATCTCCATTCAGTAACAGGAGCGAAACGCCCCGGCGCCGAAAGGCGCCGGGGCGTTTTTGCATGGCAGGGGAGGGGGGATATTTTTCTTGCCTTTCTCCTCTATATGCGCTATACTGAGCCCAACCTGACCCATAGGAGGATGTACATGGACCCGATTTTTGATATTGAATTGCAGGACTGCCCCATCTGCCGCGGCGTGGGCGCCATGCAGGATGAGCAGGGCTGGTCTGTCTCCGTGGCCTGCATGGACTGCGGGGCCGAGACGGCGCACGCCGAGTACCGTACGCCCGAGGAACGTCTGGAGTCCGCGCGCCGCGTGGCGCTGCTGTGGAACATGGGCAAGGTCGTGCATACCGGCGCCAGCGATTGAACGGCTGCACATGACATGAAAGGGCCGCCCCGAACGGGGCGGCCCTTTTCCGCTTATTGCGCTACCGGAGCGTCCAGCCAGTAGATGACGTAACATTCCTGCATCTCTCCCATATAGAAGAAGATGTTTTCGCCCATCTCGATGTGCTCACCGAAGGTCAGATCCGGCACGAACAGACGGCCGCTGGTGCGCTTCGGCCCCTTGATGGTGAAGCCCTCCGCTGTGGGGTGCCGCCGCAGCTCGTTGGCGGCGTCCGCCAGACCGGGGAAGTGCAGCGTCCGTTCCAGCTCCGTCAGCTGTGTCTCTCCGTTGATATAGACCAGGTGATTTTCGTCCTTGAACCAGTTGATATGCATGGTGGTGTCCTCCTTGCGGTCGTCCATATCAGTGTATCATATTTGGCGCGGCTTGTCACCCCCTATCGCCTCCGTATACCCGACCGGCAGGAGCGAAGCGGGGGGCATATGCGTTCTCCGGCGGCGGTGCGTCATCTGCGTGCCACGCGCGTACCGCCTGTATACCGCATGAGTGCCATGCGCGTATCACCTGCGTATCATCTGTGTATCACCGAAGTATCGCCCGCGTATCACATTTTTACCTATGCCCGCCGTCCGGGCGCTGCCTCCCCACGCATAGAACGCGTATAGATTTGCTGTATTTTATGTAAATATCATGTAAATGTAAATGTAACGGTTTTCGCAAAAATAGTTTTCATAAAAATGCCGTTTTTGGGTCAATATTGCACATAACAACCGCTTTTCATTTGTTAAATGTTATGTTTTTATCTTTTTCGTCGGTTTTGATATTGACATTGCGCCCCGCCCTTTGTATAATCGGTACTACCATAAAGGTTCGGCAGAATGGCCCGCCGGACCGTGGCGGCCGCGTATGCTTCGGGCGCATCCCGACGGTATACAAAAACTATTTTTTCAGAAGAGAGGAACCAACATGAAAAAAGCACTTGCGATCATTCTCTCGGTCATGATGCTGATGTCCACCTTGGTGGCCTGCGGCAGCAAGACTGACGACAGCGGCGATGCCAACAATGACGCCGCTGCCAGCTATCCCACCAAAAATGTGAATGTGATCGTTCCCTTCAGCGCCGGCGGCAACACCGATATGTCCATGCGCGCGCTGCTGAACGTGGCGACCAGCCTCGACAGCAAATACACCTTCGTGGTGGACAACAAGACCGGTAATGCCGGCCTGATCGGCATGGAGGCTCTGGCTGAGGCTGATCCCGACGGCTACACCTTGGGCACCACCAACATCGACCTGCTGCTGCACATCTGCTTCGGCCGCACTGATGTGACCATGGATAACTACATCCCCATCGCCGCCACCATGGCTGACCCTTATGTGCTGGTCATCAGCGCTTCCAACCCCAACTACTCCAACCTGGAGGAGTTTGTGGAGTACGCCAAGGCCAACCCCGGTGTTGTGAAGATGGCTGACTCCGGCGTGGGTGCTGCCCCCAACGTTGCCGCCAAGGCGTTTGAGAAGTATTTTGACATCTCCTTCGATTTCTATACCTATGACGGCGCTCCCGAGTGTGTCACCGCTGTTGAGACCAACGAAGTGGATGCTACCTTCCTGCAGCCCACGCCCGCTACCGCCTCTGTCAAGGCCGGTACCCTGTCTATGATCGGCGTCCTCAGCGATGAGCGTCTGGCCAGCTTCCCTGATACCCCCACCATCATGGAGACCTTCGGTGAGGAGTACAACCTGGTCATGAAGGGCTTTGTGGCGCTGTCCGCCCCCGCCGGCACCCCCGATGATGTGGTCGCCGCCCTGCGCGATCTGATGGGTAAGGCTGTTGAGAGCGACGAGTACAAGACCCAGATCGAGTCCCTGGGTATGCAGTACATCACCCTGTACGGCGATGAGCTGAACACGTTCATCAACGAGCAGATGGCTTTCTATAAGGATATCTGCGCCGACATCGATATCAACGGCTGATTTGGCTGCGGTATGCTTCATCGCGTAAAATAAGAAGAGGTGCCTGCCGCATATATGTTCGGTAGGCACCTTCTTGTTTTGCGGAGAGAGGATCCCCTATGTTCTGGAGGTCATTTGTATGAAAAAATACAACTATATCGTATCCGTGGTGATGTTGCTGTTATCCGGATATATCTTTTATGAATCCAGTGGTTATACCATTGGATCTTCGGCGCAGAAAAACCCCGCGGTGTGGCCCTGCATTCTGGCCGGTGCGCTGGCGTTGCTGTCTGTGGCGCTGATCATCGAAACGGCGCTAAAAAAAGAACCCGGTGAGGAAAAGAAGGCTATCGACTGGAAAAGCCCCGGAATGATCCATGTGTACATCATGCTGGGAATTGTTGTGGGCTTTGTGGTGCTGATGAAGATCGTCGGTATGCTGCTGGCGCTGCTCATTATGATCCCTGCGATCGAATATCTGATGGGCTGCCGCAGCAAGGTCATGCTGATCGCGCTGCCTGTGGGCATGGTGGCTTTTGTGTATCTGTTCTTCGTGGTAGCAATGAAGCTGACCCTGCCCGCGCCTATCTGGGCTTGAGAAAGGAGGAAAACAATATATGGATACTTCCGCATTGTCATTTGCTTTCAGCGCTGTTTTCACTCCGATCAATATGCTGGTCATTCTGGGAGGTACGATCCTGGGCATTTTCATCGGCGCTATGCCAGGTATGTCCTCTCCCATGGGCCTGTCCATCATGCTGCCCTTTACCTTCCAGCTGCACGGCTATGCCGGCATCATGATGCTGCTGGGTATTTTCTGCGGCTCCATTTACGGCGGCTCTATTTCCGCCTCGCTGCTGAATACGCCGGGTACGGCTGCTTCCGCTGCCACGTGTCTGGATGCCTACCCCATGTCCGTGCAGATGCGGCAGCCGGGGCGGGCGCTGGGTATATCCACCTTCTCATCCCTGTGCGGTGGACTGTTTAGCTGCGTGGTGTTGGTGTTCGGCGCTACGTATCTGGCCAAGGTTGCCCTGAACTTCAAGTCCCCGGAGTATTTCGCGCTGGCCTTTTTCGGCATTAGCATCATCACCAGTGTGTCCGGAAAATCCGTGATCAAGGGTCTGATGGGCGGTATTCTGGGCCTGCTGTTTGCTACCGTGGGTGTGGATAACTTTATCGGCACGTACCGCTTTACCTTTGGCAGCTCCTTCCTCAAGGGTGGTCTGGCTATGATCCCCATCTTGATCGGCGTGTTTGCCTTCGCACAGGTGCTCAAGACCATTGAGGAGAAATACAACGAGCAGCCGCTGCATGAGCGCGTTAAAATCGAACGGGTCTTTCCCCGCAAGGATGATTTGAAGACCATCGCTCCCACGGTGGTCCGGTCCTCTATTCTGGGTACCTTCATCGGTGCTGTACCCGGAACCGGCGGCGATATTGCCTCCTGGGTGGGCTATAACATGGCCAAGCGCTTCTCCAAGCATCCCGAAAAGTTCGGCCACGGCTCTCCTGAGGGTATCGCAGGTTCCGAGGCCGCCAACAACGCTATCGCCGGTGGTGCGTTCGTGCCCCTGCTGGCTCTGGGTATCCCCGGCGATGCCGGTACCGCGGTCATGATGGGTGCGCTGACGATGCAGGGTATCGTCTTCGGGCCGTCCCTGTTCACCGAGGAACGGCAAGGCTTACATCGTGTTCATTGCTCTGTTTGTTGCCAATATCCTGATGGGTATTTGCGGTTTCTCGATGATTCGTGTTTTCGGCAAGGTCATCGATGTACCCAACAAATATCTGGTGCCTGTCATCATGACGTTCTGCATTACAGGCACCTTCGCATTGAACCACTATCTGGAGGAAGTTTTCCTGATGCTCATCATGGGTGTGATCGGCTTTGTCCTGATCAAGCTGGACTTTGCTATGCCGCCTATCATTCTGGGCCTGGTCCTCGGATCCCTGGCAGAGAAAAATGCCCGCCGCAGTATTGACCTGCTGGGGTCCTCCGAGACGATTTGGCAGCACCCCATTGCCATTATCTTCATCGTGCTGGCCATTGCGTCTCTGGTGTCCCCCGCGATCAGCGCGGCAATCAAGAAGCGCAAGGCCGCCGAGGCTGCGGCTGCTGAGGAGAACTGAAGACAAACGGCGCAGCTTTCCTGTTCCGTTTATGCCAGCAGGCCCGGGACGGTCATCCGTCCCGGGCCTGCCGCAGCAAAAGAACGGATGCCTTTCTGTAGACATCCGTTCTTTCTTTTGCTTTGCTTAGTTTTCATATATTGTGGGCGGCACATCGCTTTTTGAGCAATGTCTGTACCACCTGGCACAGAGTACCCTCTGTGCCCACATTACCGGGGAAGATGATATAGGGCGTGTGCGGGAAGGTGCTCTCCTCGCCGGTCTCCCAAACGGGAACGCCGGGGGCGATCTGACCACGGACCCGTGCACAGTGTACCCGCAGCGCCTTTACGCCTACATCGCTGGAGGTAATGCCTCCTTTGGCCAGCACAAAGGCAGGCCGCACTGTCAGGTCGGCAACCAGTGATGTGAGCGCATCCGAGATCTTCACACTGATCGCCAGATTTTTTTCCCGCTGGTCATCCTCAGAGCGCAGGACCATACGGCTGGTGTATACCGCCACGGTCGTGCCGTCTGCCAACAGTGTGTTGGTACGGTCCAGAATACGCCGACGCTCTGCCGCCAACGCGGCATCGTCAAATACGGTGTTCACATCAAAACAGATGTATTCGATCTCCGGGCAGCCCTTTTGCAGTGCTTCCAGCTGCATTGTGGTCTTGCGGACGTGGGAGCCGACGATAATGATGCCGCCGTTCCGCTGGTCGGCGCACATAAGATCCTCCCGCCGCAGCAGAGGCTGATCGCTCACTGTGCCCAGAACTTTGACCACGGCTGCCGAGCCGCGGAACATAAATACCTTACCCCGGGCTGCCGCGCGCAGATAGGCGGTAACGAACACCGCTACATCGTCATAGCATACGGCGTTGACAACCACTTTGTTGAAGCCGGAAACGCCCATCAGCTTTTCGCAGACGGCGTCATAGTCGCGGCGGCGCAGCTCGTCAAGCGAGATGGACACCACTTGCTCCGCAGGGTAGGCGCCGCCGGTTTTTTCCTGGCACCATTCCGTCAGGTCGGAGGCGCGATAGGCGAAAGTGGTGTCCCGGGCAAATTCCGTCTCGCCGGCAGGCACCAGCGTGTCACCTTCACGGACATAGTGTACGTTGTCGATGGTATATCTGCCGCCCTCCAGGAAAAACGGCAGGAGTATCTCGCCGTCATAGCGCTCCGGCAGCAGCGCTTCCAGCTCTGTACGAAGCGTTTCCGTTTCCAGAGGGAAGTGCCCGCGAAGCGTGGAATCGCTGCGGCTGATGAGGACAAAGGGTACTCCCGTTTTTTGAGACGCGGCAGCCAGGTGCTCGGCGATCTCACGATGGACGCGGGTCGTCTCCCCCGCGGAGAAGCTGCGGGAGTTGGTCAGTACAAAGAACAGCCGATCGTTGCTCTCCAGGCCGGCGCGGAAGGTCTCCTCCGTCCAATCGGTATATACACTGATGTCATGGACGGTCTGCACGCCGGTGGGGTCGTCATCCAGAACGACGACCTTCCGGTCAAAGCGGCGCAGTTCCTCCCGCAGCGCCTGGCGCACGGCATCGGTATCCGGTGCGGGCCAGCTGTCCAGCAGGGAGATAGGTTGGCGTTGTACGGCTCTCATGGCGCTTCCTCCTCAGACGTTCTCTGCCTGAATTTCCTCGGGGCGGATGTTCGTCACCTGGCCGTAGATGCACAGGGCGTCCAGATAGCCGCCCTCTTTGTAGCCGAACACGTGCCACTCCAGGGGAGGGAAGTGCATCAGGTCACCCTCGTGCAGCTCCACCGTGTGCTCCAGAGAGTCCTTGCCGCTGCCCCACTTCACATAGGCATCCTTGCAGGACAGCACCACCACCGATTCCTCGGCGTGGTTGTGGGGCTCCATGGGACCGCTTTCGGCGGAGTAATGGCAAAAGCTGACCGTCATCTTTTCGCTGAGCACAGCGGAGTTGTGCCCTACGGCGTTCTGTACGACTCGGCCAGGCAGAGCGTTTTTCTTGATATCGTCTCTCTTGATGAAATCCATGTGGTTTTCCTCCTGAGTATGAAATATGGCAAAGGCTTCGCCTTCGTTGCAGTGGCAAAACCGCCTCAGCGGATCAGCTGTGCCAGCTCTTCGCTGGTGGGGATGGAAAAATGCGCGCCGAACCGGCTGCCGCACAGATTTGCGGCATCGTAGGCGATCTCGGCGGCCTGCTCCACGTCAAGCCCCTTGATCCAGCAGGCGCCGAACACGCCGGAAAGTGTGTCGTCCATAGCGGAGGCGTCCGTCATGTGAAAATCCTTCGGTGCTTCCAACGAGGTAAAGCCGCCGTTGGTAGCTGCCAGCAGAAAGCGCGATTTCATGTGCAGCAGCACGGCCTGGCGGACGCCCCGCTTCAGCAGCATACCAGCTGCGATGCGGGCACTTTTGAGATTGGTCACCTCCATGTCTGCCAGAGGCAGTGCCTCGCGGGAGTCCAGCACAAGAATATCTACCATGGACAGCAGCTCGTCACTGAGGGGCCGGGACTGATAGGCCACCAGCATTACGGCGGTGCCGTGCTTCTGCGCCAAACGGATGGCAAGCACCGTGGATGCATACGGTACGCCGAAGCCCACCACCAGCAGCTTGACCTTGGCGATGTGGGATTCCAATCCGCGGATATATTCCTCGTCAAGACAGGCATTGGCGCCCACGATGTCCCAATAAATATTCTCCTGTCCGGCGGAGGACAGGATCAGGGACAGGCCGCTGCTGCCGGGCACGACCCGTACCAGCTGGCTGTCGGTGATCTCCTCGTTCAGCGATGCCTTCAGCTGCGCACCGAAGGAGTCGCTGCCGATCATGCCGGCCAGCGCCACCGTAGCGCCCATCCGCGCGGCAGCCACCGCTTCATTGTAGCCGTTTCCGCCAGGCGAAAGTGTAAAGGAGTCCGCGTAGCGCTTGCGGCTGGTCTGTTGAGAGTTCTTTTGCTCCAGGATCAGGTCCATATTCAGATTGGCGATCACAAGAATATCACAGGCACTCATTTTATAGAACCTCTCTTCACCAGATTGGGGGCCACAAGCTGTAGCGGCGCCAGTGTGTCCCCACGGTCCAGATGATCCATCAGGCATTTTGCACCGACCATCCCTACCTGGTACCCGGTGGGCGCCAGCACCGACAGTGCCGGGTCGGCCAGCTTTGCCAGCTTTGTGTTCTGTTGGCAAAGGATCTCGATATCCTCCGGCACCCGCAGCTCCTCGCGGCGCAGCAGATGCAGCAGCTCTACCGCAGTCTCGTTGTCCTGCACGAACGCGGCACGGGGGCATTCTGTTCCACGCAGCAGTCCGGGGAGCTGCTCCCGCAGCTGACGTATCTCGGCGGAAAGGCGGACCGTCATGCCGTTTTGTGCTGCCACCGCCCGTTCAAATTCCTGAAATACCGGGTCTTCCTCCGGTGCTGTGCACCCCACGGAGGGAATGTACAGCACCGTTCCGCCCGCCGTTGGCAGTGTCTCCGCGGCCAAAGCGCCGGAGGCGGCAGCGTCGCAAGCCACGACCGGGAAAGGCATGGGCGCGGACGGCGTATTCTCCGCCAGAATGACTGCGGGCAGCTCCGGGAACTGTTCCAGGTCGGCCCTGGAAAGAATATCGCCACAGCCGATAAACAGTACGCTGGCGACCCGAAATGACAGCAGCGCCTGGGTCAGCTCTGCGAACGCCCGGTCATCGTTATCCAGGTTGAACAGCAGGGGGGAGCAGTTGCTGATGCTCAGCACGTCCTCGACGCCGCGCAGCAGGTCGATGTAATACGGCGATGTGAGATTTTCCATGCATACGGCGGTGAGTTGGCTCTCCTTCCGGATCACGGGCCGGACGGGGGCGGCCGTGCGGTACTGTAATTCCTCCATGGCTGCCAGCACTTTTTTCTGCGTGCTGTCCGTCACGGCGGCGGTACCGGCCAATACGCGGGAAACAGTGGCGATACTGACGCCGGCGACCCGCGCGACATCCTTCATCGTAGACAAGCAACCTCCCCCTTTCAGGTACACAGAATGCACGGTGATCGTGTTGTATATGCCCTATTATATACACGCTGTGCAGAGTTTGTCAATCGCAATTGCATCTTGTTTTCAAAATGTAAAATGTAAATTTACATGAAAATGATAAAATTTTTCATTCGTGTAAAAGTTGCAAAAATCTGTTGACATATGCGTAGAAATGGCATATACTTGCGTTACAAGTTCCGATTATGTCTTCTCCTCGGTCGCCGATCCGATCGAATATGTCACAGGGCAAATCAGACAGGAGGGCTATTGCATATGAAAGAGTTGGACTGCCTGTTTATCGGCTCCAGCACAAAAGATATTCTGATGCTGGTGGAGGCACCTCCCGCCAGCGATCAGCGCATCGCGGCCCGCCAGCTGGAGATCACCTGCGGTGGCGTGTCGGCCATTGCCGGTGCCGCGCACCAGAGTCTTCACGGCGTTACCGGCGTTATCACCGCTTTGGGCGATGATGATACCAGCCATTTTGTAGAGGCATTTCTGGCACGGCAGAATTTCGCCTACGCCAAGCTGTTCACCTTCCCCGGCCAGGCATCTTCCACCAGTCTCGTCCAGGTGGAGGAAAACGGCAAGCGCTGTCTCAGCTGTTACGGCGGCTGCATTGACCGGCTGACGTTTGATATGCTGGACAAAGAGGTGTTTCATCATACCCGCTATGTGCATCTCGGCGTGATGCGGCCCCAGCTCATGCTGGATATCTGCCGTTACTGCAAGGAGAACACGAATGCCATCGTGTCCATAGATTCCGGAAATCTGTCCCGTGAGAATACGGATATGCTGCTGCCTTATGCGGATATTTTCATTCCCGATAACAAAACAGTAGAGCGCACCCTGCACATGAGCGAGCCGGATGCCTGCCGCTATTATGCGGCGCGCGGGGCGAAGATCGCCTGCGTTACAGCTGCGGAGCGCGGCACCTATGCCTATGATGGCCGGACGATGTACCATGTGTCGGCCCCGGCTGTGAAGGTGCTGGATACGACCGGGGCCGGTGACAACTTCCACGGTGCGATCCTGTACTGTCTGGGCCGCGGTATGTCCCTCCCCGATGCGGTAAAGTTTTCCAATGTATTTGCCAGCCTTACCTGCGAGAGTCTGGGCGGCCACACAGTGGTCCCCGATGCCGGACGGATCGAGGAAGTCCTCAACGGCGGAAGCATTACAGTAGATATCTTATAAAGCAACGAAAGGATGCAATGAAATATGTCTCTTGTTACGATGCGTGAGATCCTCCCCTATGCAGAGGAAAAGAAGATCGCCATTCCTGCCTTTAATATTGACACGATGGAGATCACCCAGGCTATTCTGGAGACTGTGGAGGAGGAAAACTGCCCCGCTATCATCGCGGTCGGTCAGGCAGCCATCAAGGACGGTAAGCTGGAGAGCCTGGCCGCCACAGTCCGTACGCTGGCCAAGGATATGAAGACCCCTGTGGTGCTGCACCTGGATCACGGGCAGAGCGTGGAGCAGGTCGTCAAAGCCCTGTGCGCCGGTTTTACCTCCGTGATGATCGACGGATCCAAGCTGTCCTTCGAGGACAACATCGCCGTTACGCAGGAGGTCGTCCGCATCGCCAACGCTGCCGGCGCCTCTGTGGAGGCGGAACTGGGCGCGATCCTCGGCTCTGAGGACAACATCTCTCACGATGACTCCAAACCATTCCTGGTCCGCGTGCAGGATGTGATCGATTTTACCGCCGCGGTCAAGGTGGACGCACTGGCTGTGGGTATCGGCAATGCACATGGCCTGTATAAGGGCCGTCCCAATCTGGATTTCCAGCGCCTGCAGGAGGTCCGCGACGTCACCGATGTGCCCCTTGTGCTGCACGGTGGTTCCGGTATCCCTGACGATATGATCCAGACCGCTATTGAGATCGGAATTCGCAAGATCAATGTCGCTACGGAGATCCGCATGGCCTATGTGGAAGGGTTGCTCAGCGGCTCTGCCAATGGCGACTACTACGAGATGGTCAAGGCCGGTAAAGCCAGCGTCAAGGCCCGCGCCAAGTCTAAGATCGACCTGTTCCTGCGTAAATAAGTTACCTTCCTCCGCGGCGGCGCCTATTCCTTGCGCCCCGCCCCCTCCATACAAAGGACCGTCCCGTTTTAAGCGGACGGTCCTTTTCCCTGCGCAGCCGGCAGGCTGCGAGGTGCCGCCGCGGGATATATTTCCGCCGGGAGCGGCATAGGATAGGGCAAAAAACAGAAAGGGGCGCACGTTTTATGAGCAAGGTCAAAATACTCCTCCTGCGGCGCTGGTACATGGTGGGCGGTGCGGCGCTGGTGCTGGCGGCGGCGATCTTCTATGTGGTGAATTATCCGGCCTCTGTCAGCGCTGCGGCCACGACTCGGCAGCTGCCCATCTACTCTGTGGAGCGCAGCCAGAAGGTCTGTGCCATCAGCTTCGACGCCGCGTGGGGTGATGCAAAAGTGCGGCAGTTCAGTTGCTGAACTGCCGCACTTTATTGCCATATATGATACAAAAATAATTCAATGATGACCGTTCTCTGACATTTGAGAGACTGCTTCATTATAGAACACGTTCAGTTCGCCCAAATATCCCGGCTTCCAGGGCTTGTTCCGCCCACAGTAGTGGATGACCGCGGACTGCTGCCGCACGTCCTCCAGCGTCATACCGTCCCCGTTGTGCCGGTGGAGGGCAAACAGCTTTTCCGTCATGTTGTAGCGGATAGGATCCAGCGGTAGGATGCGCTGGCCGTACAGGGCACTGATAATGTCCTGATCCGGCAGCATGAGCCGCCCCTTGTGGGCGTCCATGTAGTCGAATACCGCCTGCGTATCCTGTTCCGCCCGCAGAGCCTGCAGATTCATCAGCATGACGCCGGAATTGATATAGGGGCTGTCCTCGTCCATGTCCAGACGCAGCTCATTGAAACGGTGCAGAAAGCCGCGGATATGGGTGGCCGCCGCAAAAAACGCCGTGCCCATCGGCATCGCATACAGCTCCCGCAGGCTCTGGCGCACTACAATATCCGGATCGAGATACAGCACCCGATCCAGCGTGTCCGGCAGATATTTGGCCGCAAAAATACGGTAGTAAATGGCTTTTGGGTAGCGGTCGGAGGTGGGCGCGTCCGCCAGACCGTCCTCGTCCACTCGTATCAGGTGCAGTTCGCCCCGCTGCCCCAGCAGTACTCGCGTTCCCACCACATCCTCCTCTGACAGTCCCTCGTCGTGCAGCAGGTACACGTCAAAATGCGCGGCACTGTCGCAATGCAGTGCGGAGAACAGCATTACATTCAGTTGCGGGATGTAGTTTCGATCCAGTGTCATCAGCAGGTTCATAGACACACCTCGGCTTTTTTGTTTTCAGTATATTCTACGTCCTGTCAAAAAGCAAGGATGCCAACGTCACGCGCGGGCAAAAAAACGTTTTGCATTGTCTATGAAAGCAAAACGCTGCATTATGCTTCGTTTCGCGAATTCAGCTCATAGGTACACAGATAGAACAGGAACGAGGTCATCTGATAGCGGCTGATATGGGTGTCATAGGCCGCCAGCAGCTCACTCAGTCCGCTGTCGCGGGTGGTGATATCCCGATCGTCACACCACAGCATGGCCTTGACGACCTCGCCGCTGAGCCGGGGATTTCCCCACATGGTCTGCCGCAGCAGCTCCTGATCTACGCGGGTGTCAATGCCGGACATGGCGGCGTAGCGATAGATCAGCAGACAGGCCGTCTGATAATCCATGTCGTCGTCATAGGCCGTATGCAGATCGCCCTGACGGAGCAGCCCCGTTTGATACGCCCAGCACACGGCGTCGTAGTAGGGGCAGGCGGAGCCGTTGAATGTCTCATTTTCATAGTCAGGCGGCAGGGCGGTGTTGTCCGTCTCCGGCCTTTGGGAGATGCGGTACAGCACATCCACGAATTCGCCCACCTTTGCCGTGGCCTTTCCGCCGAAGGTGTCCGGCGTTTCCGGGTCTATATATCCGTTGCGGTACATATAGAGGACGCTGGCCTGGTTGAAAATGCCCGTGATGTCCGTAAACACCACCGTATCCTCCAGCGTGCCGCCGCTGGACGCCTTGCCGAAAACATGGGCGTAGTAGTCACTGTTGACGATGTTGCTGGACATCTGGAACTTATTGTCCACATACAGCCGGTAGGCCTCCAGCTGCTCGTCAGAAATAACGATGCTCTCGTCGGCGGGGATCACCGTCTCCGTGCCGGCGTCATAGCGGAAGGTCTTTGTCAGGAAGGACTTGTCCGACAGCACCGCCATATGTATGCCGTTGGACAGCACGTCGGTGCCCGCCAGCAGCCGGGAGTCGTAGTCCACGCCGAACAGGTTCAGCAGCGTGGGCAGGATGTCCGCCGTGGAGCAGTACTCATCCACCACGATGTTCTCAGAGAGGCCGGGGACGTAGCAGATAAAGCTGTTGCGATACTTCTCGAAGGTGAGATCCATCTCCCGCCCTGCCAGCTCGTTGTACTCGTCCTCCGTCAGACCGTAGGGATAGTGGTCATTGGTCAGTACGATGCAGGTCTTATCGGCCACGCCCGCCTGCTCCAGCCGCTGCAGCAGGTAGGTCAGCGCGTTTTCCAGCTCCAGATTGCAGGCGATATACGCCTTCACCGGCTCGGAATAGGGCAGATCCTTCACCGCGTCGTGGTTCTTGGCGCTCATGGCGTTGTCCCAGTTGTACTGATAGTGGCCGCTGAAGGTCATGTAATAGGCGTGGAAGGGCTCCCTGCTGCTGAGGTAGTCGTCCACGGAGGCCTCCATCATCTCCAGATCGGAGGAGGGCCAGTCGATCTTTATATCCAGCCCGGAGTCCGCCGCCTCGAAGGTATAGCCCATGTTGGCGTGGGTGATGTTCCGGTTGTAGAAATCGCCGATGTAGTCGTGATAGCCCCAGGTCTGGTACCCCTTCTCCGTTAGGGCGTTACCCAGGCAGAAGGGCAGATAGTTGGTGCCCGCCACGTTGAAGCTGGAATCCGTCTTGGTGCGGGACATGTCGGGATACAGTCCCATGCACATGGTGTACTCGCCGTTGGTGGTGACGGATTGGAACGTGCCGTAGTAATTATCGAAGATAATGCCCGTGTGGGACAGCTTGTACAGGGTGGGCGTCAGCTCCTCGCTGATGAACCAGGGGCAGAAGCTCTCGGCACAGATGGTGATCAGGTTGTAGTCCTGCAAAAGCCCGGTGTAGTTGTTCTTCCGGGTGGGGACCACCTGCGCCAGATACTCATCCGTGGTCCTGCACATGATGTTATCCGCAGACTCCGCCAGCTTTGCAAAGTCGATGCTCTCGATCACATTGTAGGAATTGCTGCTGTAGAGCCGTCTGGTGTCTGTACCCAGCGAGGACGGCGTGATGATGACGCTGCCGCTGCTGCCAAAGACCATATAGCGAAGCTCCTGCACCGTGGTGGCCAGCATGCCCACGCTCTTATAGCTGCTGTCGGTAGAGGTGTTCACGTTGGTGAAGGTCTTGTAGACGGAGAACGACTTGTTCCGCCCGGCGTACATAATGCCCATCGTAACCAGCAGCAGCGTCAGCAGGATGCCCAGTGTCGCCAGCGCCTGCCTCCACTTGAGCCGCACGGTCAGCACCCGGAGCTTGCGCAGAGCAAGGCAGAGGATCATCACGATCAGCGGTACCAGCAGCAGAAGGATGGGAACGATGTTCTTGCCGATGCTGTACAGGATCTGCGAGTCGAAATTGGTGATGACGTTCCCGCCCATGCTCACCTGACTGATGGGCATGAAGTTGCCGAAAATGGCGTGGTACATCAGCTGCACCTCGGCAAACAGCACCTGCACGGCGACCAGAAGCACGCCCACGATCTGCCGGGCGATCTTGGGCAGGTGCGTGGTCAGCAGTGTGCAGACCGTGCCGCCCAGCAGTCCGAACAGCACCAGATAGACCGCCCGCCTGTCCAGCGAGCGATAGACGCACAGGTGCAGGCACAGCTCCACATAGACGCTGGCGCAGCAGAACAGCAGCAGGCTGCGGAGCCACGCCTGCCACATGCTGCGGCGGAGGGCCTCCGCCGTTTCAGGCGCCTCGCAAGGCGCCTGATGGGTGTCTGTTATCTCATTGGATTTTGTTTTCAGCATATATATCTCCCGCAGCAGACTTTTTCTCAGAGAAAAGCCTGCGAAATTTGTCAAAATATTGGCGCGCAGCATATCATACTGTAAACGTAAAGAAATTGCAATGATTTCTGTAAAAATTAAAGAAAGGTTCACAGTTGTTCTCGGTCGTTCTGAGCCGAAATCTTAACAAAATGTGCATAGCCGAAACGCGAAAACCGTGCTATACTGTACGCGAAATTGGGAACGCAGTCGATTTTAGGAGGTGAGTCCCGTGACAGAATCCGGTTTTCATCTGAAACACCATCTGACATCCTTCCAGATCATGATCCTCGGCTTTGCCGGTGTGATCCTGCTGGGTGCGCTGGTACTGATGCTGCCCATCTCGGCGGCAGGGCGGGTGTGGACGCCGTTTCACGAGGCGTTGTTTACCTCCACCTCCGCCGTCTGCGTAACGGGACTGGTGGTGCAGGACACCGGCAGCTACTGGTCAGCGTTCGGACAGACCGTCATCCTGCTGCTGATCCAGATCGGCGGCTTAGGCGTCATCACGGCGGCTGTAACGTTTTTGATGCTCTCCGGCAAGAATATCTCGCTGAAGGAGCGCAGTGCCATGCAGGATGCCATTTCCGCTCCGGTGGTGGGCGGCATCGTGCGCCTGACGCGGTTTATTCTCAAGGGAACGTTCTTTGTGGAATTGGTCGGCGCTCTTGCGCTGCTGCCGGCGTTCTGCCGGGACTATGGACTGCGGGGCGTGTGGATGGCAATATTTCACTCCGTTTCCGCCTTTTGCAACGCGGGGTTCGATATTCTGGGGCGGGCGGATGCCCTCTACCCTTCCCTGACGGCGTACATGGCCGACCCGCTGGTCAATATCGTCATCATGCTGCTGATCGTCGTGGGCGGTATCGGTTTTCTGACATGGGACGATGTCTGCACCCACCGGCTGCACCTGCGGCGGTACCGGATGCAGAGCAAGGTCATTCTGAGCGCAACTGCCATCCTGATCGCGCTTCCGGCATTGCTCTTCTTCCTGACAGACTTTGCAGAGCTTCCCGCAGGACAGCGCGTTCTGGCGTCGCTCTTTCAGGCGGTCACGCCGCGAACGGCGGGCTACAACACCGCAGACCTGACGAAAATGAGCGACACCTCACAGGCGGTCACGATTTTGCTGATGCTGACCGGCGGCGCGCCCGGCTCCACCGCGGGCGGCATGAAGGTCACGACGCTGGCTGTACTGGCGGCCAATGCGGTCGCTGCCTTCCGAAGGCGGGAGGACCCACAGCTTTTTAAGCGCAGGCTGGAGCCCTCCGCTGTACGGAACGCCGCCGCCATCCTGCTGCTGTATCTGGGACTGACCTTCGCGGGTGCGGCGGTCATCAGCGCGGCGGAGAACCTGCCTCTCGGTGATTGTCTCTATGAAACGGCATCCGCTGCCGGAACGGTAGGGCTGACACTGGGGCTGACGCCGCAGTTGGGTACGCTGTCGCAGAGCATTCTCATTCTGCTGATGTTCTTCGGGCGTGTCGGGGGACTTACCCTGATCTACGCCGCTTTCTCCGGGCATGATCTGACCTATGCCCGGTATCCGAAGGAAATGATCACCGTAGGCTGAAAGGAGCGCACGATGAAAAACGTATTATTGATCGGACTCGGCCGCTTCGGGCGGCACCTTGCCATGCAGCTGAGCGAGCTGGGGCATCAGGTCATGGCGGTGGACCGGGACGAGGAGCGCGTCAACGAGTGTATGCCCTTCGTCACCAACGCGCAGATCGGTGACAGCACCCGCGTGGATTTTCTGCGCTCGCTGGGCGTTGGAAACTATGATGTCTGCTACGTTACCATCAGCGGAAATTTCCAGAACTCGCTGGAAACGACGTCTCTGCTCAAGGAGCTGGGGGCAAAGTATGTGGTGTCCCGCGCGGAGCGTGACGTGCAGGCAAAATTTCTGCTGCGCAACGGCGCGGACGCGGTGACATACCCGGAAAAGCAGCTGGCGAAGTGGGCGGCCATCCGGTACACCGCCAACCACATCTTCGGCTACATAGAGTTGGACGAAAAGCACGCCATTATCGAGGTCGCCGTCCCGGACAGCTGGCAGGGGCACAGCATCGGTGAGCTGGACATCCGCCGAAAGTATGGCGTCAATATCCTCGGCGTGAAGCGAAGCGACAAAACCGATGTGACCATCTCGCCGGAAACCGTGCTGGACAGCAGCCTGACGCTGCTGGTGCTGGGCGAGTATACGGCGCTGAAAAAGTGCTTCCGGCTGTAAGGCTGCATCCGTCGGCACTCGTGCGGTTGCAACTGGCTCGCTGGAGTATGTTACGCTGCCAAGCTCTCCGCTCAAAACTTCGGGTCTGAGGCTGCCGGTATAGGAAAAGCGCTCCTGCGAGGATCGACCTCGCAGGAGCGCTTTTTTGTTTCAGGTGTCGGGAGAGCTGTGTTTACTCGCCGATGTCATCCAGCGACAGTACCTGCTCATAAGAATCTGCACCGGCGACAGAGCCGATGGGCAAGACTACGTGGAGATTTCCGTCACCGTCAGCGTATGTGCGGACGTCCATGTTGATGTTCTCATCGGACAGCGTCCAATCGCGGCGTTCCGTCAGGAACTCATCCGTATCACCGCCCGCAATTGCTCCATACTGTGTGTCGAACTTTGCAGCGGCAGCGCGGCGTACCGCCTCCAAGAAGACTGTCTCATCCACATCCAGTGCCTTCAGCAAGTCCGCTGTGGTGAGCTGCTGGCCGCTGACGATGTCATACAGATAGACATTGTATTCGTTCACATCGGCATCCCATCCGCAGGAGACGACCAGCGACAGGATATTCTCATACTGATATGACTCCCATGCCACATAGAAGCAGGACAGGCTGACCTTATCCGAGACATCTTCAAGCACGCCATTCACGATAGGGGTGTACGCATCGGAGATGGCCTTGTTGATAGCCTCCGCGCCCTGTGTGTCCGCCTCGATTTGGGGCACACGGTAGGTATAGTGGCCGCTGTTGCCCACGCCGTCGGTATAGTCGAAGTCCTCGTTATACAGTTCGGTGATTTGAGGTGCTTCATAAGACGCGTCGGGCGTCTCGGCCTGATGGTCGTCCTGTGTGTTGTTATTGTCTGTCCCATTGGGCGTTGCGCCGCAGGCGGCCAGTGCGAAAATCATTGCTGTGGCCAGCAACAACACAAAAATCTTCTTCATGTAAATATCCTCCTTACTTCCACGAGAACCGACCCACAACGGCTTCCGTATACTGATCGTCCGTGATAGCCGTATACCTCTCCCCGTCATACCAGTCGGTAAAGCCGTCGTCCGTCTGATAAATCTCGCCGGTCTCCGTGTCCATCACCCGCTCAAAGCCCATGGTGGCGTCGCTCTGCTTCTGGCTGATGATGTCCTGACTGGTATTCCGGCTTTCCCATGAGGACATGATGGCATCCTGCATCTCATTGGCGGATTGGCTCAACTGCTGGGATTGCCGCATCGCCGCGTCGCTCTGCGCCATGGCGGAGGAGGTATAGCTGCCGGAATAGTCCAGGCTGCCCAAGCTCCGTGTCAGGATGTCCTCCCAGTTCTGGAACATCCCCTTTTCAGCGGAGACGATGGTGGTGCTGTACGCCATGTAGTACCCGCCAAGGCCGGGGATGGGGAAGGGGACAAGCTCCACCGAACACATACCCTCCGCCTCGACGCCGTCCTGCGTAAACTCCGCACGCAGCACACCGGCTGTTCCACCCAAAGAACCGGTCGCGTCAAAGGTCTCTGTCACCGTGAAATCCTCATACTGCGGGAAGTGGAGGCTGCTGTAAAACGGCTCTGCGGCAACCGCCGACAGATACTGCGGCAGCACGTCAAAGTAACCCTTCACGGACTCCTCTGCCATTACGGGGAACGCTGCGTAGGCAGCGTTCCAGTATGTATAATTCTGCTTCAGGAAGTCATCCGCAAACAGCGGCTCTGCCTTCAGGATATACAAAATCTGATTTACCATGCACGCGGGGTCATACGCTCGCAAAGCATGGTACATACCCGCGTTGGACGTGGCCGCCTCCACCATCCAGCCCTCCGGAACGCTCATAGAGAAATCCGCACAGCTATACGGTGCCAGCTCCAGCCCGGAGGCCATGGGCGTAATGACAAATTCTTCCGTCTGCTGTGTGTTTCCGCCGTAGTCCTGTGTGTCATCTCCGCCGCTTTTACTGCCGCAGCCGCACAGCAGTGTTATGGTAAAGGCTAAAATGATACAGATAATTCTCCTCATAAGTCCCCCTCCTTGCCAATTATGCTCCAAGTATAGCACAAGTTCTGCCCCACCGCAATGTGTTCTGCGATGCGCCCTGTCCAAAAACGATCATGCATATATTTTCTTGGCGAAGATGCGCGGCAAACAGCAACTCCCTGTCAAAGAAATGCAAGAATGGCAGCAGTGAAACGGCGCTATACTGCACGAGCCGAGACATACTGCGCAGACGCGTTCTCTAAGATTTTACGGTGCTCGTGTTGTGAACTTTACGTTGGCCGCCTACTTCTGTTGCTCCAATTTCGAGCTTTAACCGTTCCTGCTCCGCCTCATAATCAGCTGTCATTTTCTTATACTATACCGATAAACATACGGTTTCCGTAGCGCGCATACGATGGACTATTCTCGAAGAGGAGGTCTGTTTATGCCGAGCACCAAGCAAGCACCCGCCCCGACGATCACCGTCACTCGCAATTTCCTTGGTCAACAGACGGCAGAGGCGCTGGTGGTTGAATTGATCCGCGCCCACACACAGGCGGCTTAATGGCTGCGGGCAGTCTACGGAAAGGAGGGGACTTATGGAGAAGCGATTACTGCCTACTGCGCTGTACTGCCGCCTGTCCCGGGAGGACGGAGACCGGATGGAGAGTGATTCCATCGGCAACCAGCGGAAGCTGCTGGAGGCGTATATCGAAAATCATCCTGAGTTGGTAATGGCGGAATGCTATGCCGACGACGGCTATACCGGCACGAATTTCCAGCGCCCCGCCTTTCAACGGATGCTGCGGGACATAGGGAACGGGCGCATCCGCTGTGTGCTGGTAAAGGATCTGTCCCGTTTCGGCCGTGACTACATCGAAACAGGTCGCTATCTGGAGCGCTGGCTGCCGGAGCACGGCGTGCGGTTCATCGCTGTCACGGACAATATCGACAGCGACCGCGGCGCCTACGACATGATGATGCCGCTGAAGAATCTGTTTAACACCCAGTATGCACGCGACATCTCCCAAAAGGTCAAAAGCTCCCTCCACGCCAAGCAGCAGCGGGGCGAGTTCATCGGGGCCTTCACCAGCTACGGGTACTGTAAGGACCCGCAGAATCATAACCGTCTGGTCATCGACCCGCCTGCGGCGGAGGTGGTGCGGCGCATCTTTACCCTGTTCGAAAACGGAATGGGAAAGATTCGCATTGCCAAGCAGCTGAATGAAGAAGGTATTTCCTGCCCCAGTGAGTACAAACGGCTCACCGGCGAAAAATACCGCAACAACCACCGGCTGGAAACCACCACCTACTGGACATACGCTACCATCCACCGTATCCTGCAAAATGAGATGTACATCGGAAATATGGAGCAGGGACGGGACGACCGCCTTCAGATGCACGGGAAAGCCAAGCGGAAGGAGCGCTCCCAGTGGACGGTAGTATCCGGCACCCACCAGCCCATCATCGAAAAGGGCCAGTGGCAGCGGGTGCAGGCTCTGCTGAACACTAACGCCCGTATGCCGGATTTTCAACAGAATGTCAGCCCCTTTGCGGGCTTTCTCAAGTGTGGCGATTGTGGACGAGCCATGGTCAAGACCACCTGGGGCGGCAAAATCTTCTACACCTGCGGCTCGTATAAGCGCTACGGCGCATCCGTGTGCAGCAAGCACTATATCGCCCATGATGTGTTGACGAAGGTGATACTGGATGATTTGAACCGGCTCATTGCCGGCATGGAAAACCTCCGCCAGCTGGCACAGCAGGGCGCGGCGCAGCGCCCGCGCTCCGGCACCGACCAACCCCAAAAGCTGGAAGCTGCATTGCAGCGCATTCAGCGCCGCCGCCAGAGCGCCTACGAGGACTATCAGGACGCGCTTATCTCCAAGGAGGACTTCCTCCGCTACCGCGCTGATTATGACGCACAGGAGCAGGCGCTGCAGGCCCAACTGGACAAGCTGCGCGACTCGGTACAGGATGAGCCGCTGTCCTTGCCCTGGGTAAAGAAATTGCTGGCGTCGGGGCAGCTGGCGGAGCTGGATCGCCCCACAGTCGCCGCCGCCATCCGGGAAATTCGCGTCTACGAGGGGAACCGTATAGAAATCGACTATCTGCTCCCGGAGGGCTGCCGCGCTCTGCTGGAGGGGTGAGCGCATAGTGTTCCGTGTAGAGAAAAGCGAAAAAAGCAGGGAGCGTAGAAAGGTTTTTGCTTCACACCCTGAACATTATAGTGGTGGAAAGTTTCACAACTCCCCACCACTATTGTCCCATGTGTGTCCAGCCGTCCGCTGTTTTGACGCTTACGTTTTGTTGCAGATAGGACACATTTATGCTATCATAAAAGCACAATAAAGAAGTGCAGCAGTTCTCCGTGAACTGCCGCACTTTTGCATCACCGTGGGGCAACGAGGACACCCAGACGCTTATCGACATTCTGGCGCGGTATGGTGTCAAGACCACCTTCTTTGTTGTGGGAGATTGGGCGGAGAAGTACCCGGAGTCCGTCAAAGCCCTGCACGACGCGGGCCACGAGGTGATGAGCCACTCCAATCACCACGACCATTACAACAGTCTGTCCACTCAGCAGATCATTGACGATGTCACCGCCAGCAACGAGCGGATCAGTGCTGTTACCGGCGTGACCCCCACGCTGATCCGTTGTCCCTACGGGGAGTATGACGACCACGTCATCGCCGCCATACGCTCCATGGGTATGGAACCTATCCAGTGGGATGTGGACTCCCTGGACTGGAAGGACTACGACGCGGATACGATATGCAGGCGCGTAACATCCAAGGTGCAGCCGGGGAGCATCGTGCTGTTCCACAACGCTGCGCTGCACACGCCGGAGGCCCTGCCTGCCATCCTCGACTGCCTGATCAACGACGGGTATACCGTTGTGCCCATCAGTCAGCTGATCCTCGATCCGCCCTACACCATCGACCACACCGGCCGGCAATTCCCGGCGGAAACAGTTTCCACTACATAAGCACGACATGGGGGCACCTAAACAGTGCCCCCATTGATCTTCGACCTGAAAGCCGCATCTGTTCGCACGCTGATCCATCTGTCAGAGACAGCAGCTCCTCGGCAATGTCCATATTCTCAAAGCGAAGCGCATCCGTATCCCTGTGGCCAAAGGTCAAAAAGTCCACATTACCAGTCACTCCTTTCTTGATTTTTGGGGCAAACGAAAAGAGCAGCTGTTTTCTATGCGAAAATAGCTGCTCTTTTCTAATATTTATATACTTCAACTGTTATCTGTTCAAATTTCTCTCAATCCATCCGTGCATCTGTTTATCAATTTTGAAATAGGACATTGTGCCTCCGCCCTCAATCCAGTCATAGTTCGGATAGAAGGAGATAAAGAAGCGCAAGCCGGAGGCGGTTTCGATTCGGAGATTTCTTCGATCATCGGCAAAAGCAGTGTGCGCTTCCTGTTGATTTTCTTCGGGGATACCATCAAATACTTCCGTCTGGAAGTCATCGTTTCCATAACTCACAAGTGTAATCGTCATGTGATAGAACTCGGTGATTTCCTGCCGATTTGTTACCGGTGAGCCAACTTCTTGTTCGTTGTTCCACTTCATTTCTGTAATGGATGCAATATCGTCTGCGCTCTCAATGCCATACACGCGATAAAGCTCGGTGAACGAACAGTTTGTGTTGCTGTCAAACTGATAGAAGTTGCAGAACAGCGCGGCATACCATGTGTCACCGTCTCGCAGAACATATACGCCATCACAAACAGCAGGTGCATACCGGTATAGCTCGATGTCAGTCTGGCTGACAGTGCTTTTATAGCCAATGCCTCCGTCAGATTTCAGGTAGGAAATGTGTTCGCCAGCCATATCGGCGGTGATTTCAGGCGGCAGACCATACTTCTCAAGCACCTCCGGAAGTTTGACAGCCTCGTAAAATTTGCCGTTGTACTCAAGTGCGGCAATGTTCTGCACGGGATCTTGGGTGTCAGGACCTCCCTTATGGTGAAGCATAGGAATGGCGATAGTCACCGCCAGACACAGGCAGGCTGCAACAACTCCCCATTTGACCCACTTGCGCTTCGGCTTCGCATTGGTGCGGACATTGTTGGTTTCCTCGATAATATCATCATTCAGCATATTCAAAGCGTCACTGATGTGTTCTTTCTTCATAGCTCATAGCCCTCCTTTTCCAAGTATTCTTTCAAACCTTGCCTTGTTCGGTAGAGCATACTCTTGACCTTCGGTTCACTCATGCCGTAGTAGTCTGCGACTTCTCGGATAGGATCCGCAAAGTAGTATCTGCCGACAAAAGTGTTTCGTGCTTCTGCCGGGAGTGTGTAGAGATAGGTATTGATCGCTTCCGCAAGCAGTTTCAATTCTATGCTCTGCTCCGTGGTTTCGCTGCCGGAAATACAATCCTCCAGCTCGGAAAGAGAGACTGCATATTCCGAGTGCTTCCGTTTATCCCTGTTGCGTGTGCGGAACGCATCAATGGATAGTTGTCGTGTGATTTTTCCTAAATAGGTGGAGAGAACGCTCGGCTTATGCGTCGGCATGGAGCTCCACGCTTTTAAGTAGGTATCGTTGACGGTTTCCTTGCTGTCCTCCCAGTCGGAGAGGATATTGTAGGCGATCTTTGAAAGATACCGCCCATATTTCCGCTCCGTTTCGCTGATGGCACTCTCATCTCTTTTCCAGTATAAGTCAACGATCATTTCATCCTGCATGGGCGAACCTCCTTTCTCATCTGCTGTCAGGTTCCTTCACTATATATCCCGACAAAAATCGGATTTGGTTTCACGATTTTCAAAATTTCTTCAAAAAAATTACAGCAGATATTTGTGAACGCTTCTACCCATGCCGTTTACGCTGTTTTTCTTCGCTGCTTCAGTAGCGGTACATCGGCGCGTTATCCTCCGTATCGGCACGTTCCTCCATCAGAGATTTGAACGCATCGGGGTCTTCACGCCATTCCTCTCGCGGCAGCGGATTTGATTGCAGCAGGGCGTACAGGTGCTCTGCCAGCTCTGTTTTGCCCTGCTCGATGGCGGTCTGGATAAGGTATAGGTGTTGCTATGCAGAGTTTTCTGCTTTCATTCGTACCGCTGTGTCTATACCTGCCCGGCCGGCCCTTCCGGCGGCAGCCAGCGTTTGCCTCCCAGCCGTATCAGATACAGCAGGCCCCGGACGCACAGTTCCGCGCACATGGCCGCCCACACGCCGGGCAGTCCCCACCGGGGCGCGGCCAGCCACGCCAGTGGCAGGCGGATGCCCCACATGGTGCCCAGATTGAACAGCGTGGGCACCAGTGTACTGCCTGCACCCTGAAATACGCCGCCGGCCACGATGGACGCGCCGTACATAGCCTCGGCAAAGGCCTCAATACGCAGGACGCGGGTGCCCAGAGCGATGATGTCGCTGTCCGGCGTCAGTATCGCCATCATCTGCGGGGCGAAGGCGTACAGCAGCCCGCCGGTGACGACCATGACAACGATACCCAGCAGTACCGTGACCCAGCCCAGGCGTCTGGCCATGCGGCGGCGTCCCGCTCCCACGCTCTGCCCCACCAGCATGGCCGCGGCACTCTGGATGCCGTAGGCGGGCATATAGCACAGGCTTTCCGCCGTGACAGCAAAAGAGTTTGCAGCGATAGCCACGGTGCCCAGGGGCGCCACGATGGCGGTGGACACGATCTGCGCGGTGGACAGTATCACCTTCTCCGATGCCACTGGCGCCGCGATGCGGAGCACCATGCGCAGCTGTGTGCGGTCAAGGTGCAGACGCTCACCCTTTTCCAACCGCAGCGCCGGGCTGCGGCGCAGGACGAAATACAGTAGGTACAACCCCACCGCCAGCTCCGCAAGGCCAGTGCCCAGGGCGGCGCCCACCGTGCCCAGTCCCGCGCCGGGCAGGGATAGTGCGCCCAGCCGGATGGTACCGGTGGGGAAAATAAGCAGGGTGTTGAACACCACATCCAGCGCACACATGAGCACCATGCAGACACCGGGCGTGCGCATATTGCCGGTGGCCTGCAGCTGTCCCGCCGCCACGTTGTCCAGCTGGAGGGCGGGCAGGAACAGACTGTACACCAGGAAATAGGCAGAGGCATCCCGCCAGATCTCCTGCTCCGCCCGCAGCAGCCGGGGCAGCGGCGCAGACAGTGCCGCCGCCAGTGCCGCCATGACCACGCTGAAGGCCAGGCACAGCACCAGCGCCTGCTTGAGGATGTTGCGCGCCTCGGCCAGGCGGCCGCCGCCCACCCGCTGCGCCGTCAGCACGTTGAAGCCCATAGCTGCCGCGTAGGACAGCCCTCCGAACAGCCAGGTGGTGGAGGCCACCAGCCCCACTGCCGCCGACTGGGACGCGCCCAAGCGGCCCACCATGGCCGCGTCGATATATTGCATGATAATAGTGGCCAGCTGTGCCATGATGGCCGGCCAGCTGAGCTGCAGCGTCAGGCTGATCTGCTGCCGGGTGGACAGCGGCGCACCGCTGCGCAGCAAAGCCAGATGATCCGTTTTCAAGGGTGTCCCTCCATAGAACTTGTTTTTTCACTGTACCATCGATTGACAAGGACAAACAAGTCCTTGTCAATCGATGGTACCACGGACGCGCGCTTTTCGCAACCCCGGCGTGGCGGAGCACCGTGATATACAGCATATAAATGTGCGGGCACAGCCCGTTGTCCGGGCGTCCAATACCCGGCCGGGCTTGTTCAGGCCGCGCAATATGGTACAATGCCCGTAAAGAATATCGGCGGGGCTGTATCCCGCGAAAAGAGGACAATATGGAGTATCGTGTTCTGCCCCACGGCGGGGAGAAGGTCAGCGCCATCGGCACGCAGCCGGAGGAGTTCGCCGCCATGATCGCCGACCGCCTGCAGCTTGAGCTGCAGAATAACTGAACTGACCGACCGGCCCCACGGCATAGCCGTTGGGCCGGTTTTACTTTACTGGCACATCAGAAACGCTTTCAGCGCCAGCTGGAAGGTCAGCATCTGCTCGCTGTCGTTATAGTTCAGATCCAATATTTCGGCAATACGGTCCAGCCGGTACAGCAGCGTGTTCCGGTGGATAAACAGCGCCTTGGAGGTCTTTACGGAGTTCTGACAGTTGTTGAAATAGGTTTCCAGCGTGTACAGCAGCTGGGTATTGTGTTCCTCGTCGTACGCCAGCAGCGGCTTGATCCGCTGGATCAGCGCCAGTTTCGCATTGGGTGAGTCATAGATGAGCTCGCAGAGAATATACCGGCGGTAAGTGGCAATACGCTCGTCGCATATCCTGCTGGCCAGATCCACCGTGCGGAGCGCCTGGGAATAGCTGCGGCAGAATTCCGCAAGCGAGGGCACAGGGTCACCGATGCCGAAGATCACACCCCGATCCTGCCCCTTAGCGCTGAGCATCTTCATCAGGTCCCCACAGTACTCCCGCACCAGCGCCACCTGCTCATACACGGGCAGGCTCTCGCTCTGCTGCAGCACAAGGATCACGTTGTTGTACTTGGCGAAAGCATAGCTGATATTCCCGGACAGCATCTCCCACTTGTCCGCCAACTGGCTGCGCAGCAGGGCGCTGGTGCCCAGCCATTCTGACGTCTGCAGCAGCCGGTTCTGCTCGGTGAAGGAGATCAGCGCACAGATATAGGGCGAATACAGCGGGATATTGCAGTAGTTGGCGGATTTGACGATCTCGCCGTAGGACAAAGCTCCCTCCGTCACCAGGCCGTCCAGGAAGTGGCTGATCTCCCTCCTGGAGGATGAACCCCCGCGCTTTTTGATCAGCACCAGCGTACAGGCGGCGGCAATACGTCGGTACAATGTGTTCTCATTCTCGGTCAGCGGCGCATTGGCGGGGCGGATCGCGCCCAGATACCCCATGATCTCCTGCTCGGAGTGGATGGGATAGATGTGCACGCACTTGTCCTCCTGCTGTAAGGGATAGATCCCGGCGGACAGACCTGCTGTCCGCAGTTTTTCTACCTCCTTGACGCGCTCCGGCACGGAGAACAGCACCTGCCCCACAGCCAGTTCTTCCCGCAGCCCCGGCTGCAGCATCTGGGAAACGCACTGTATCTTCCGGCTCGGTGTCATATACAGCAGCGGCACGTGCAGCAGCGGGGCGCACTTTTTCAGCAGATATTCCACCTCCGCGTGTCCCTGCAGCACATCAAACATGGCCTGATACACCATCTGCAGCGCCTGTTCCTCGTTGATGCCGTAAACATATTTGCTGACGGCTTCACTGATCTCGGATAGGGAGGTGTGGTAGGGAATACGCATCAGCGGGAAGTGCAGCTCATCGGCCAGCTGCAGCATAGCGGGCGGTATCTCATGAAAATACCGTTTCATTTTAATAACAAGGCCGCCGGAGCCGCTGTCGGCCAGGTCCCGCAGTACCTTCTCCTGCTTTACCGGGTCGTCCAGCAAAAAGTAACCCGTAGTCAGCATGATCTCCCCGGCACGCATCCAATTGACCATCTCCGGGTTATCGAACATCACTGCGCCGGATATGGTGCGCGCCAGGCCGTCCGCACCGGCGGCCACCTCCACCACCCGCAGCTCATTCTGTTTCAAAAGCTCCCGCAGCGTCATAAGTACGCCTCCCTTCGGCAAAACACCAAAACACCCCCTATTTTGATGATACCATTATACCCCATAAGTGTAAACCGCCTTTTGTGCAGACGCACAAAAAACCGGGCGCGAATTTGTGCCGTGCGGCGGGCATGGCCGAGGAAATCGTGCTACCCTATAGGTGAAAATACTTCAGAGCGCAAAAGAGGGAGCACATGAAAATTACTGTTCTGGCCTGGTGCGTCAGCTTTTTACCGATACTGCTGCTGATTATGCTGCTGGCGGTTTTCCGCATATCTACCGCCCGCGCCGCAGGTGTGACACTGCTGCTGACCGTACTGTCCGCCTTATTTCACCTTTGCGACCTTCCGCGCTTTTTCAAAGGCGGACGCCGCCACATGGCGATATTCGTTCACAATGACCATCCCGTATTCCTCTGCAAAGGATTGGCACCGCCTCCCAATAGAGAGTGCAGCTGCTCTATCAGGGTGTATTCCTTTCCCTTATACGGGATACTTTGCCCATATAGAACCCTTCGTTAGATGCAGCTTTTGCTGAACGGATTGTTATATTTGCGCCGCCGTTGTTCTTAAGCGGCATACCTGACATTTCAAGCAAAAGCAACCCTGTCATTTAAACGGGGCATTTGGCGGTGCTTCAGGCGAGGACGGCGTTGAGCGGAATACAGGAGGCTTTGGCTGGGGCAGGAACGCAGCACATACGGCTAAATCGTTTTGAGAAGGAAAAGAGCCAATTGGTGTCAGGGGCAGTGCCAACGTCCGGCTGGCTTTATGTACATCGGAGCCCTTGCTTTTTGGCAAAATGCAGACTATACTAAGGGCGAAAAGCTGAAACACACCTGTGGAGAGGAGGCAGCATAGATGAGGGAGATGTGTCAGACTTTCGGCATAACAGCGCTCGGCGAGACCGTGGAAAGCTGGACACTGAAAAATGAGTTTCTGACAGCGGAAGTACTTACTTACGGCGCAACGCTGCGGCGGCTGGTATTCGGCGGCGTAGATGTGGTGCTGGGGTACGACACATTGTCGGAATACGAACGAAACGACGGCTATGTCGGCGCGACAGTGGGCCGGGTGTGCAACCGAATCGGCGGGGCGTCCTTCGGACTGAACGGCAAGACGTACCCACTGGCGAAAAACGACGGAGAGAACCATCTCCACGGCGGCGCGCGGGGCTTTGACAAATACATCTGGGCGGCGGAGTCGCTGGAGGACGGTCTGCGGCTGCGCCGTTTGTCGCCTGACGGGGAAGAGGGGTATCCCGGAACGTTGGCGGTGTCGGTGACGTATCGGCTGGCCGGCGAGTCGCTTCGGATCGAATACGAGGCGGAAAGCGATGCCGACACCCTGTGCAGCCTGACCAACCACAGCTATTTCAACCTGAACGGCGGCGGTACGGCTATGGCGCATACGCTGGCACTGGCGGCGGAGAGGTATCTGGAGACGTCTCCCGGCTGCCTGCCCACGGGGCGGGTGCTGCCGGTGGCGGGGACGCCCTTTGACTTCCGCGCAGCTAAGGCTGTCGGCCGGGACATCGATACGGCGGCGGAGCAGCTGCGGCTGGTGAACGGCTATGACCACCATTTCTGCGTGGACGGGGCCGGTCTGCGCCGTGCGGCGGTGCTGCGGGGCGACAGCAGCGGCATCGCCATGACGATGGACACCACCTCTCCCGGTGTGCAGCTGTATACGGCCAACTGGCTGTCCCGGCGCGGCGGAAAGAATGGGGCGGTATATGAGCCCCGCTGCGCCGTGTGTCTTGAGCCGCAATTCCCGCCGGATGCGGTACACCACCCGGGCTTTCCCCAGCCGCTGCTGCGGCGGGGCGAAGTATACCGGCACTGCACGGTATACTCCTTTTCAAAATAACAACACATCCCCCGCGCAGTGTATCTGCGCGGGGGATGTGTTGTTATTATTGCGCTCAGCCCATGACCACGCGTACCTGCACCTCTGTGCCGGGTGCGGCCGGGGGAAGCACATTCCCGGTGACCGGCGTTCCGTTCACGGTGAGGGAGACGATGCCTTTTTCTGCATGATGGGGATTCTCCACAGTGATGCAGTAGACTGCGCCGCGGTAGCGGCGCTTGACGGTATAGCCTGCCCATCCCGCGGGAATGCAGGGGGCGACAGCAAGACCGTCCAGCGTGGGCTGCACGCCGAGAATGGCCTGCGAGATGCTGACGAACGTCCAGGCTGCCGTGCCGGTGAGCCAGCTGTTCTTGCCCTCGCCGAAGGTGGGCTCGTCCAGAATGGTCCAGTCGCCCGTCTCGCGGAGGTAGGCGTCTGTTCCGGCAATGAGCCACAGCGGGTCGTCGTTAAAGCCGCTGCCCACAGCCAGGTTGCCCTTCTTGGTCAGGGGCTGGTACTGGTGATAGGCGCTGCCGTCGGGGAACTGGGTGGCGGCAATGTCCAGGATGCGTTCCCTTGCCCACTGGGGGATCATGTGGACGACGCCCAGCAGGTTCTGACAGGAGTCACGGAAGCCCATGCCCCGGCCCAGCAGCAGGGACCGGGATGCGCCGGGGGCCAGCGACAGCGTGAACTGCATGGCGCCTACCGGTGCCCAGCCGTGAGCCACGCTGCCGGTGCAGGCACCGTTTTTCACCGCCTGGGGCTTTATCCTGGCGGTGATGATGGTGCCCACGCAGGTGTTCGCCATCGGCTATTACAAGTTTATGATACAGCTGAAGCTGATCGACACCTACTGGCCGCTGATCATCCCGGCCATCACCACGCCGGTGGTGGTGTTCGTCATGTATTTCCTTCTTTCCCGTTACATCGTGGAGGGCGTGTCGCTGGGAAGCGTCAAGGGATGAGCCATACCGTATTTCCGCCTTCCAAATGTCCAAATGGATAACTGCAAAAGAGCCGCTTATTCCGGTTTGGGAATAAGCGGCTCTCGGCCTTTTCACGCGCGATGAATTTTCAGCGCGCCCCGGTGTTCTCTGTGCTCATATCCGGATGTCCCCGTCAGCGGCCTGCGCCTGCCGAAGCAGCGGCGTGCAGGCATCCAGAAATTTCCGTACCTGCTGCGGGCACCGCCCGATATACAGCCGCGGCTCCATCAGCTGCTCCAGCTCCGACCGGCTCAGTCCGAAGACCGGATCGCCTGCCAGCCGGTCCAGCAGGTCGCAGGGCAGACCTTCCTTCATGCGCTTTGTTGCTGCCATAGAGTGTCTCCGAATGATCTCGTGCAGCTGCTGCCGGTCGCCGCCCCGCTTCACCGCCTCCATCATCAGGTCCTCCGTGGCCAGGAACGGCAGATATTCCCGCAGGGTGCGATTTACGATCGCCTCGTTGACGTGCAGACCCGCCGTCACGTTCTGGCACAGCCGCAGTACTGCGTCGACGCACAAAAAGCCCTCCGGCATGGCGATGCGCCGGTTGGCAGAGTCGTCCAGCGTTCGCTCCAGCCACTGGACGGAAGCGGTCATAGGCGCGTTCATAGCGTCGGCTATCATATAGCGGCTGAGAGAGCAGATGCGTTCACACCGCATGGGATTGCGCTTATAGGCCATGGCGGACGAGCCGATCTGATCCGCCTCGAAGGGTTCCTCCAACTGCCGGTCATGCTGCAGAAGGCGGATATCGTTAGCCATGCGATAGGCGCTCTGGGCGATGCCGCTGAGACAGCCGAGGATGCGGCTGTCCGTCTTCCGGGGATAGGTCTGTCCGCATACCGGGAAGCAGGCGGAAAAGCCGAACTCCGCCGCGATGCGGCGGTTCATCTCGTCGATCTTTGCCTCATCGCCGTCAAACAGGTCCATGAAGCTGGCCTCTGTGCCCGTGGTGCCCCGGCAGCCCAAGAACCGCAGTGCGGACAGTACATGGTCCAGCTCCTCCACGTCAGCGAGAAAGTCCTGCATCCACAGGACAGCGCGTTTGCCCACGGTCACGGGCTGTGCCGGCTGGTAGTGTGTATAGCCCAGGGCGGGCGTGTCGGCATATTTTTTCGCGAAGGCTGCCAGGTTGTTCAGCACAGTCAGCAGCTGTGCGCGCAGATAGACAAGGCCATCCCGGTACAGGATCAGGTCGGCGTTGTCGGTCACATAGCAGCTGGTGGCCCCCAGATGGAGGATCCCCGCCGCCGACGGCGCCGCCTTGCCGTAGGCGTATATGTGTGCCATCACATCGTGGCGTACCTCTCGCTCCCGTTGGACGGCCGCATCATAGTCGATGTCGGTGATATGCGCCTCCAGCTCGGCGACCTGCGCTTCGGTGATGGGCAGACCTAACTGGCACTGGGCGCGGGCCAGCGCCGTCCACAGCCGCCGCCAGGTCTGATAGCGGCTGTCGTCGGAAAACAGGTGCAGCATATAGTCCGAGGCATAGCGGGATGCCAGCGGGGAGCTGTACATATCGTGAGACATAACGATCCTCCTTGTTTATCGGATGATCAGGCTCTCTCGCTCGGCGCCCACGGAGACATACCCGATATGGCAGCCGATGGCCTGCTCCACATACTTCACATAGTCCCGCGCCGCCTGGGGCATATCCGCCCATGTACGCACGCCGGAGATATCGCAGCTCCAGCCCGGCAGGTATTCCATGACAGGCTTGGCCCTCTCCAGCACGGCAGGGAAGGGGAATTCGTGGGTGATCTCGCCGTCGATCTCATAGGCGGCGCAGACCGGGACCTCGTCCATGTAGCTGAGGATATCCAGCTTGGTCAGCGCGATATTCGTCGCGCCCTGTACCTCCACGCCATAGCGTGTGGCCACCAGGTCAATGGGGCCTACCCGGCGGGGGCGGCCCGTCTTGGCGCCATACTCCGCGCCGGCCTCCCGCAGCTTTTCCGCGTCGGCACCGAACCACTCGCAGGTGAACGGTCCCTCGCCCACGCAGGAGGAATATGCCTTCACCACGCCCACCACTTCGTCGATCTTTGCCGTGGGCAGCCCCGCGCCGATAGGCGCGTAAGCGGCGATGGTGTTGGAGGAGGTGGTATAGGGATAGATACCGTAGTCCAGGTCGCGCAGCGCGCCCAGCTGTCCCTCGAACAGAATGGCCTTGCCCGCTGCCTGCGCCTGCCGCAGATACCGCCCGGTGTCCGCTACATAGGGCCGGACCTGCGCGGCATACGTCTCCAGCCACGCGGTCATCTCCGCCATGGTGTAGCCCTTGGCGCCATAGACCTTCTGCAATATCAGATTTTTCCACTCCAGCAGGTCCTGCAAGTGCGCCATCAGGCGATCGGGATACAGCAGTTCACCGGCCTGAATGGTCTTTTTCTGGTACTTATCGGAGTAGAACGGCGCGATGCCCTGCTTGGTGGAGCCGTACATCTTGTCCTTCAGGCGGGCCTCCTCCAGCGCGTCCAGCTCCCGGTGCCACGGCAGCAGCAGGGAGGCCCGGTGGCTGACCATCAGGTTTTCCGGGGAGATGCTGACGCCCGCCGCGCGGATCGTTTCCATCTCCGTCACCAGGTTTTCACAGTCCAGCGCCACGCCGTTGCCCAGAATATTCATCACGCCGGGGCGGAACACGCCGGAGGGCAGCAGGTGCAGGGCGAATTTGCCCATATCGTTGATAACGGTGTGCCCGGCATTGCCGCCGCCCTGATACCGCACCACCACATCGTACTGCCCTGTCAGATAGTCCACCATGCGGCCTTTTCCCTCGTCGCCCCAGTTGATACCTACGATCGCGCAATTTGCCATGTTCGCTGCCTCCGTTCCGTGTTATTTTCAAACGACGGTTCATTATACGCGCAGCAAGATAATAAGTAAAACATCGATTTAATATATGGCGTATAAGCGAATTTAATAGCAAAGCGCACCCGGCACAACTGTACTGCGCCGGATCAAAAGCTGAAAAGCACACCCACGGGGGGTGTGCCTTTCGCGTTTACTGCTGCAGGAGCTGTTCCAGCGCGGCCATCCGCAGGCATACGCAGAATACCTCCATGGCCTTCTCCAGCTCCTCCACCGGCGGCAGGGAAGGCGCGATGCGGATGTTGCTGTTCTGCGGGTCGACGCCATAGGGGAAGGTAGCGCCCGCGCCGGTCATGGTCACGCCGGCCTCCTTGCATAGCGCCAGCGTCCGTTTGGCCAGCCCCGGCAGGGTGTTCACGGATACGAAATAGCCTCCGGTGGGCTTTTGCCACGCGGCGATGCCCAGCGGTGCGATCTCCTGCTCCAGGCAGCGCAGCACGCACCGGAACTTAGGCCGCAGTATGGCGGCGTGCTTCTGCATCAGCGCCAGCGTGTGTGCCTTATCCTGCAAAAACAGTACGTGGCGCAGTTGGTTGACCTTGTCGTAGGAGATCATTTGGATATCCATCAGCTTTTCCATATACGCCAGATTAGCCGTCGACGCGGCCATGACAGATATGCCCGCGCCGGGCAGGGTGATCTTGGAGGTGGAGGCGTACTCGAACACCATGTCCGGGTTCCCCGCCTCGCGGCAGAGGGTCAGTATGTCGTCAAAGGGCACGAACGGGCCCTCGAACTCGTGCACGCAGTAGGCGTTGTCCCACATCAGCAGAAAGTCCGGCGCCGCGGGCTTCAGCGCGGCAATGCGCCGCACCGTTTCGGCGGAGTACACGATGCCGTCCGGATTGGAGTATTTGGGTACGCACCACATACCCTTCACGGCGGGATCCCGTACCAGCGTCTCTACCAGGTCCATGTCCGGGCCGGTGGGCGTCATGGGCACGGTGATCATCTCCGCGCCGAAGGATTCTGTGATCCTGAAATGCCGGTCATAGCCGGGAGCCGGGCACAGCCATTTTACCTTGTCCAGCCGGCTCCAGGGTGCTTCGCTGTGGAGCAGTCCGTGGGTATATGCCTTGGCGATGGTGTCATACATCAGCGTCAGCGAGGCGCTGCCGCCGATGAAACATTCCTCTGCCCGGCAGCCCAGCAGCTCCGCGAACAGTTTTTTAGCACTGGGCAGACCGGACAGCTGCCCGTAGTTGCGGACATCCATGCCGTCCGCCTGGCACTGCACAGGGTCGTGCAGTATGGTCAATATGTCGGATACGGCGTCCAGCTGCGCCTTGCCGGGTTTGCCCCGCGCCATATTCAGCGCCAGCCCCAGTCCACGCAGGGCCTCGAACCGGGCGGAGACCTCTGCGTATTCCCGGCGCAGTGCCTCCGGGGAGAGGGAACGATAAGCGGTCGTCATGATCGTCACTCCTTACTCATTGTTTATGTGCTGCACCGCACAGTTCGCGGACAGAGGCGATGCCATTGCGGTGCAGATAGGAATCAAGGTCATGGATGATGTTGTGCATGGTCATGGGATCGTTGAAATTACAGGAGCCCACCTGTACGGCGGAAGCTCCGGCCATCAGGTATTCCACCGCGTCCCGCCATGAGGCAATGCCGCCGCAGGCGATGATCGGAATGTGCACGGTCTCATAGGCCTGCCACACCAGAAACATATTCATGGGTTTTACCGCCGGGCCGGACATACCGCCGGACAGATTTCCCAGGTAGGGTCGCCGTTTTTGTATGTCGATGGTCATAGCCCGGAAGGTGTTGGACAGCGTCAGCGCGTCCGCGCCGGCGTCCTCCGCCGCCCGGCAGCTTACCCGGATATCCGTCACATTGGGGGACAGCTTTGCGTACAGAGGCAGGGTGGTGCGCTGCCGCGTCTGACGTACCGTGTCGTACAGCAGCTGCGGGTCGGAGGAGAAAGGGAGTCCGCTGCCCACGTTGGGACAGGACAGGTTCATTTCCAGGGCGGCGATCCGGGGATCGTCGCCTACCAGTTCCGCGATCTCGGCGTAGTGCACCGGCTCGGAGCCGGAGATGCTCAGGATGACCTGGGTGCCGATGTTCTCATACCGGGGTAATTCGTCCCGCAGAAAGGCCTCGATACCCACGGAGGGGATGCCCACACAGTTGAGCATTCCGCCGCAGACCTCGGCGATGCGGGGGCCGGGATTGCCGGGCCGCCGCAGGCGGTGAACGCTCTTGATCATAACCGCGCCCAGCTCACTGACGGGGAAGCAGTCGGCATTGTTCTCAAAATAATCATAGGTGCCGGAGGCGGGCATGACGGGGTTTTTGAACACCGCGCCGCCCAGCTCCACGGATAGATCAGTCAGGTAACTCACAACGGTGCAAAGGCGCGGCGAGAGGTGTACGCGCCTTCTCCTTTCCAGTGTATTTTGCGCGTCAGACAACTGATGTCCGCCGTAGGCGTCGGTACAGGACCAGTGCTACGATCAGGGAGATCAGGTCTACGACAGGCTGCACCAGCGCGCAGCCATACAGGGGGTATAGGCGGTCCAGCAGAAGCAGCAGCGGGATATCCAGCGAGCCCTTCCGCAGGATGGAGCAGATCAGGGATTCCCTGGTGCGTCCCATCGCCTGGAACTGTGTGATCATGGGGTGGCATATGGCCACGAAGGGCATACACAGCACCATTCTGCGTAAAAAGGCGGCGGCGTAAGCCACGGTCATATCATCCTGGATGAACAGCCGCGCCAGCTGCGGCGCGAACAACTCAAACACGATAACGCACGCCAGCGAGAAGCCCACGGTGATGCTGACGCCGAAGACAAAGCCCTGCCGCTGCCGTTCCCGGTCGCCGGAGGCATAGTTGTAGGACAGGAAGGGCAGCAGCCCCGCCGAGGTGCCCAGCGAAAAGTACAACGGCAGATTGTCCAGCTTTTTCACGATACCGTAGGCCGCTACGGCCTCTACCGCGTATTTGGATACGAATAGGGACAGCACCGCTAACGACACCACCGTCAGCGCGTATTGCAGCGCGGAGGGAAAACCAATGGACAGTATCTCCCGGATATAAACGCCGGTACGCTTCAGATGGCATGGCCGCAGGGACAGCACCGTGCTGCTCCGCCGCAGCAGACACAGCAGAAAGAACAGCGTGCCTGCCGTGTTGGATATGGCGGTGGCCAGTCCAGCGCCGGCCGCGCCCATATTCATATACTGCGGCAGAATGAAAAACGGGTCCAACACGATGTTCAGCACGCCGCCCAGCGTCACGCCGGCGAAGGCCAGCGCGGCCCGGCCTTCGGCACGCAGCAGATTGGACAGCAGCAGGTTCAGTATCGTGCCCGCGCCGCCCCACAGCAGCGTCCAGCGGGCGTAGGCCGCGGCCACGGGATATACCTCCGCGTCCGCGCCGCAAAGAGAGAGCAGCGGGTGCAGAAACGACCCGCACAGCAGGCTGAATACCGCCGCGCTGGCCAGGCTCAGCCAGAAGGCGATGGCGGAGATGCGCCGTGCGCCGTCCATATCCCTGCGTCCCAGTGCGTGAGACACAGCGCTGGCGCCGCCGATGCCGAAGAGGTTACTTACGGCAGTCATCATCAGAAAGGGGGGATAGGCTACCGTAACGGCGGCTGTCTGTATGGGTGCATTCAGCAGGCCCACAAAAAACGTGTCCGCCAGGTTGTACAGCAGCGCCACCATCTGTCCGGCGACGGTGGGCAGCATTTGCTGTAATACCGCCCGCCGGACGGGGGCTTTCTCGAAGATATAGATGCGTTTTTCCGTGGAAGACAAGGCGGCTTCCCCCTTTACCGGTGTGCTGCTATGCGATGTGCGTTCCATTATAGCACACGGTCCACGTCAAAAACAGGGCCGCTTTTGCATACACGGACGTAGGATGCTTCACCGCTGTCCTTGTCGTGGGCGGTGCAGATGCAGCCCTTGCATGCGCCCACACCGCAGGCCATGTGCTCCTCCAGAGACACATAGGCCGGGAAACCGTGTTGTGCGTGCAGCTGCTTCATGTGAGCAGCCAGACGATTGGAGCCGCAGGAATAAGCGGCGTCAAAGGGCAGCTGCGCCGCGTCTGCGGCAAAGGCATCGGTAATGCGCTCATTCGGCGCGGTGGTGGTCCTCACCACGGCGCCCAGCGTGCGGAACAGCTCCTGGTGGAACAGATCGTCCTCACTCTTGGCGCTGAGATAGGCATAGACCTCCGTGCCCTGGGCGCGGAGCTGCTCCACCAGCGGGCGCAGCGGCGCAATGCCGATACCCCGGCCGATGACCGCTGCCCGGCGGCAGCTGCCGTCGATGGGGAAGCCCTTGCCCAGCGGTCCCAGCAGCTCCAGCGTGTCGCCGCCGCGCAGGTGCGACAGCAGCTCCGTTCCCCGCCCCACCACCTTGTACAGGAAGGTCAGTGTCCCCGCCTGCACATCGATATGGTCAATGCTGATGGGCCGCATAAGGAACGGGTCCTGCTCCCGCCAGCTCTTCAGCATATAGAATTGGCCCGGCGCGCTGGCGGCCGCCATCTCGGGAGCCAGGACCGTCAGTGTCATCACGCCGGGAACGACAATGTCCTGGGAACGGACGGATACAGTGTTGTACATGGTGTCCTCCTTGCAGAAGCTGTGCAGGCGGGATAGCCGCGCCTGCACAGCTTTTGCCGTTGTGTTCTGTCAGATCCGGCCGGTGATCAGGCCCAGCAGCGCCATACGCAGGTACATGCCGTTGTGTGCCTGGCGGAAATAGGCCGCGCCGGGGTAGCTGTCCACCTCTGTGGCGATTTCATCCACACGGGGCAGCGGGTGCATGATGGTGATATCCTTCTTGGCGCACTTCAGCAGCTCGTTGTTGACGATATAGCTGCCCTTGCACCGCAGATAGGACTCCTCATCCGGGAAGCGCTCCCGCTGTACGCGGGTGACGTACACGAAGTCGGACTGGGAAAGCGCCTCTTTCACATCGGAGGTCTCCACGATGTCGGCGCCCTTGGCGCGCAGGTCGTCAGTGATCTCCTTGGGCATTCTCAGCTCCTCGGGTGAGGCGAAGATCATCCGGTTGCCGAACTGCTGCATGAAGTAGCCCAGGCTGTGTACGGTGCGGCCGTACTTCAGGTCGCCCAGGAAGGTGATGGTCTGGCCGCCGATGTGGCCCTTTTCCTTCCGCATGGTATAGATATCCAGCAGCGCCTGTGTGGGGTGCTGGCGGGCGCCGTCACCGCCGTTGATCAGGGGATGCTGCGCGATCTCGGCGGCCTCGATGGCCGAACCGGCCACGGGGTGCCGCATAACGATGGCGTCCACATAGCCGTCCACGGTGCGGATGGTGTCCTGCCATGTCTCACCCTTGGACTGGGAGGAGGCGGAGGCACTGCCCAGGTCGATGGTGCTGGCGCCCATGCGCTGAATGGCGGAGTTGAAAGACAGCCGGGTCCGGGTGCTGGGCTCAAAGAACAGCGTGGCCACCAGCATACCTTCCATGTCTTTGATGGCCTCACCGCTTTTTACGCGCTTTTCATAGATCATGGCTGTGTCCATGATGTGGCACAGCTCCTGCGTGGTAAAGTCATAGCCGTTGATAATGTCGCGGCCCTTGAAATTGAAGTCCATGTTCATGTTCCTCCATATGTAAGATTTCCGTTCCGCGGGCCTCTGTCAGCGGAGGGCCCGCCCTTCAGCCGCGTAAGATCACTGGATCTTCGGTGTCTGCCGCTTGCTCAGCGTCACAGCTGTGATGACACAGGCGGCCATCAGCACCACGCCGATCACGTCCGTGAGCGCGCCGGGGATCATCAGCGTAATGGCCGCGCCCACCAGCACAAAGCGCAGGGGCATGGGCATCTTTGCGCCCAGCCAGCCGATCATGCCGCCGGCCAGGGCCACGCAGCCCAGCGAGGCGCTGAGGATAGCCAGCAGGATAGAGCCCAGAGAACCATACAGCAGCAGTTCCTGCCCGTACACAAAGATGTAAGGGATCAGGAAGGCCACCGAAGCCAGCTTCATGGCGTAAATGCCCGTTTTCATGGGCGAGCCGCCGGAGATACCGGCCGCCGCGTAGGTAGACAGAGCCACCGGCGGGGTGATGGTGGACATACAGCCGAAGTACAGGATAAACAGGTGTGCGGGCAGGGGATCCGCGCCCAGCTTGATCAGGGCGGGGGCGCCCAGCACCGCCAGCAGCAGATAGGCCGCCGTGGTGGGCAGGCCCATGCCCATGACCAGGGATACCAGCATGGTCATCACCAGCGCGATCATCAGGTTGCCCTGCGACACGGTGACGATCAGACCGGAGAGCTTGATGCCCAGGTTGGTCAGGGAGGTGATGCCCATGATGATACCGGCGCAGGCGCAGGCTGCCACAATGGGGCGCACCTGCTTGGCCACGTCGCTCACCACCGCACCAAAGTCCTTCAGGTGGAAGGCGGTGTCCTTCTTCACATAGCTCAGAGCGATGGTCAGGATGGCGGCATAGGCACCGGCACGCAGTACGCTGTAACCGCAGATGATGAACACGATCAGCAGCGCGATAGGCAGCAGATAGTAGAAACCGGACTTGAACACCACCCCTACGCGTTCATACTGGGCATTGGGATCGGGGCGCAGGTTCAGCCGCTTGGCCTCAAAGTACACGGCGATACCCACGGCAAAGAAGTACAGCAGCGCGGGCACAGCTGCGGCCTTAGCCACGGTGAAGTAGCTTACGCCGATCATCTCGGCCATCAGGAACGCCACGGAACCCATGACCGGCGGCAGGATCTGCCCGCCGTTGGAGGCCACTGCCTCCACCGCACCGGCGAAGTTCTTGTCATAGCCGTTGGCCTTCATCAGCGGAATGGTGAAGGTGCCGGTGGTCACGACGTTGGATACGCCGCTGCCGGAGATGGTGCCCATCAGGGCGCTGGAGGCCACGGCGGCCAGCGCGGGACCGCCGGTAACGCGCCCAGTGGCGGTCAGTGCCAGGTTCACGAAGAACTGGCCGGCGCCGCTTTTCTCCAGAAACGCGCCGAAGAGAATGAATATAAAGATAAATGTCGCACTGACACTCATTGCCGAACCGAAAACACCCTCGGTACCCAGATACAGGAACGAGATCAGGCGCTTGAATGTAAAGGCCTGGTGGCTCAGCGCACCGGGGATGAGATGACCAAACAGGCCATAGAGCAGGAAGATCACGGAGATGGTGGGCAGCGCCCAGCCCAGGGACTCATATCCCATGATCAGGATCGCCACCAGCAGCAGCGCGCCGAAGATCATATCCAGCTCAGTGGTGATACCCAAGCGCCCTTGGATCTCCGCATAGTGCAGGCAGATGTAGAAGTTGGAGCCGGCGGAAGCCACCAGCCCGATAAAATTGATGATGATGATGTGAAAAACTTTCCCCTTCTCCTTGGGGTTTGCCATGTTGAACAGGAAGATGTAGCTGCTCGCCAGACCAAGGTGTATCGCCCGCTGGTATACGGCGGTCAAAACGCCGAACAGTGCAGTGTACGATTGAAACAGGGTCAGCAGAACGGCAATCACAAACGCGATCTTACTCAGTACATCGCTGAATTTTGACTTAGTTGCCATGTTCCGATCCTTTCGTTATTTCCGGAATGTGGGGCCGCACCGGGCGGCGGGCCGAAGCCCGCCGTCCGATGGGACAGGGGGGAAAAGAGAGGGAAGATCAGTCAACAATGCCCATCTCGCGGTAGTACTGCAGGGCACCGGGGTGGATCTCCAGGTTGATGTTGGCAGCGTGGTCCAGGTTGATCTTGGCGGCCATCGCGTGGGAGGTGGAGATCACGTCCAGATTTTCATAGATGCCCTTCACGAACTGATAGGCGGCCTCGTTGCTGAGGCTGCTGTCACAGGCCAGCAGAGTGGGCATGGCCAGGGTGGTGGTGTCCTCGCTGGTGCAGGTGTACAGGTCAGCGGACAGGGTAGCGGTGCTGAAGTAGCTGTGCTGCTCGATCGCGGCCTTCTGATGCTCCTCGTCGATGCTCAGCAGCTTGAAGTCCTTGGTCACGGACAGCTCGGTCAGGGCGCTGTTGGGGGCGGCACTGAAGATGAACACGCAGTCCACATCGCCGTTCTTCAGGGCCTCAACGCCCTCGGCGATGCTCAGCTCAGAGCCCTTCACGTCCTTGTCGGTCAGACCATAGGTGCTCAGCACCGTCCAGCCCATGGTGGAGGCGGAGGAGGCGGGGGTGCCCACCACCACGCGCTTGCCGGCCAGATCTGCGATGCTGTTGATGCCGCTGTCAGCCAGCACGGCGATCTCCAGCACGCTGTCATACAGGTTGGCCAGGCCGTACAGCTCATACGCGGGCTCGGACGCGAAAGCATCCTCGGAATGGGTGGCGAAGTACGCGGTGTCGGAGTTCACGAAGCCGACATTGGCCGCGTGGGTGCCCAGCAGACGGGCGTTCTCCACGCCGCCGTTGGTGACCTCGGAGGTAACGAACAGGTTGTTGTCCACGTTGGTCAGGGTGTCAGCGATGCTGACGCCGATGGGGTACCATGCACCGGAGGTGCCGCCGGTAGCGATCACCAGATCGGTGGCCTGTGTCAGCTCCATGCCGGTGGAGGGGTTGCTGTCATCGGTCTTGTCCCCGGTATCATCCTTCTTCTCGCCGCAGGCGACGAGAGACAGGGCCATGACAAGCGCCAGCAGCAATGCAAATAGCTTTTTCATGTCTTTCTCCTTCGTATTTTTGAATTTATAATCGCCCCATAAGGGGTAATTACCACGCTTGTTTTATACCAGCCTGGCCATCTCCGCCGCTGCGGCGTCAATGGCGTCCACAATAGCGTCGTAGCCTGTGCACCGGCACAGATTGCCTGAGATCGCCCGCCGTATCTTCTCCCGGGAGGGATGCGGGTCCTCGTGCAGCAGCGCTGTGGCACTCATGATCATGCCGGGCGTGCAGAAGCCGCACTGTACGGCAAAGTGGTCCACAAACGCCTGCTGTAGGGGGCTCAGTGCGCCGTCGTGTCCGGTCAGGCCCTCAATAGTCACCACCCGGCGGCCCTGTACCTGCCCGGCCATGACCATGCAGGAGGTCACCGCCCTGTCGTCCAGCAGCACCGTGCAGGCGCCGCATTCGCCGATGTCGCAGCCCCGTTTGGTGCCGGTCAGGCGGCAGTAGTCCCGCAGCAATGTCAGCAGCGACACCGTCCCCGGCGCCTCCACGCAGACAGGCGCGCCGTTGAGCGTAAAACCTATCTTCATTGGTCCGCCTCCTCTCGGGTGCGGCGCAGTGTCCGCAGCAGCAGCTCCGGGGCCACCGCCAGCTTGTAGCTGGCCGAGGCCCGCCGCCCGGCGGCCGCCACGATGGCCTGTGTTACCAGCTCTGCCGCCTGCATTTCCGCGGCAGGGGAGGGCTGTTCCCTCAAAAGCAGTGCTTCTGCTGCGTACAGCCGCCGCGGCGTGGGGAATACGGCGCCCAGCGCAAGGCGCAGTCCGGTCAGGCGCTGTCCCTCCCATCTGGCCGCGCAGCAGGCGCTGAGCCGGGAGATGGCTAGCGCATTGCGCCGTCCCACTTTTTCATAGGCCATGCGCCAGCTCGCCTCCGGCGGGGAAAAGCGCAGCGCCTCTATGTATTCGCCGGGACGCAGCAGGGTCTGTCCCGGTCCGGTGATGAAGGTATCCACCGGTATGTCCCGGCAGGTGCCCTCCGTGGCGCTGTACAGCCGCACCTCCGCGTCCAGCATGGCCAGCACCGGCAGGGTGTCCGCTGCGGGGCTCCCATGTGCCACATTGCCGCCGATGGTGCCCAGATTTCGTATCTGAGGGGACCCCACCTGTGATGCGGCAAGGCACAGCACCGGCGCGTACTGCCGCAGCAGCGCGTTTCGTTCTATCTCGGCGAAGGTCGCCGCTGCCCCGACGGACAGCACGCCGTCCTCCGACACGATCCGGTGCAGCGCCGCTGCACCGGATATATCGATGAACACCGCCTCATGGTCATTTTCCCGGTTCTGCACTGGCATGATATCCGTGCCGCCGGCAATGCACCGGCTGTCGGGGTATTGTGCCATATAGGCCCGCAGTTCCGCGGGGCTGCCCGCTTGCAGAAACATAGCTACCTCTTTTTCTCGTCCAGTATGGCCCGTACCGTTTCCAGGTCCGCCGGCAGGGTGTCTATCCGTGCGCCCAGCGCCGCGAACATAGCGTTGGTGATGGCCGGCGCCACGATAGAGGTGGCCGGTTCGCCAATGCCGTGTACCAGCAGCGGCGGAACGCCGGCGCCTTCCTCCAGCAGCACCGTCCGCACGGGACACATATCCAGTGCTGTGGGCAGCAGATAGCTGTCCAGATCAGCGGCGCGTGTCACGCCTCCCGGTGTGTCGGCATTTTCCGTCAAGGCGTAGCCTACGCCCATGGATACACCACCGCCTACTTGTCCCACCGTGGCAGCGTGGTTAATGATGCGGCCCATGTCGTGTACGGCCACAAAGTCAGTTACGTCGGTCTTTCCGGTGATGGGGTCTATCTCTACCTCAGCGCCGCAGGCGCCATAGGCGTAGGACATATAATTGCTGCCCCGGCATTTCTCTCTGTCCCAGAATGTCTTGGGGGCGGCCCACCAGCCGTGGGCGCGCATATCCCGTCCGGTATTCCGCAGGACCCCTACCGCCTCGGTGAAGGTCATCTGCTCGTCACCGCAGCGGACCAGCCCGTCCTCATATACGATGGGTCCGTCGAACCCCCGGTATTCCCACAGTGCGGTGTTGATCTGCTGCTTGGCCTCCTGTGCTGCCAGCCAGGCGGCGTTGCCCGCGGTGATGGTCCCCCGTGAGGCGGCGGTGGACCCGGAATCCACACAGTAGTCCGTGTCCGCCGGTGCGATGTGTATGCGTTCCGGCGGCAGCCCCAGCTCCCGGCCGATGATGGCCGTCAGCAGCGTGTGGCCGCCCTGGCCCACCTCGCTCAGTCCGGTGCTCACGTTCAGACTGCCGTCCGCGTTTAATACGATGGTCACGCCGGAGGTGTCCTGCACCGGTGTGCCCGCGCCGTAGGACTCGCCCCGGTACAGGCAGGCGATGCCCCTGCCCACCAGCTTTCCGTTCCGGACAAAGGGCCGCAGGTCCTCGCCGAATTCCCGCCGCAGGCGTTCCAGACACACACCTGCGCTCACGTCGCGCATGGGCTGGCCGGAGCCGGATATGTCGCCGTCCCGCAGCAGGTTTTTCTCCCGGAAGGCCCAGGGCGTCATGCCCAGCTGCTGTGCCAGCTCGTCCATCACAGATTCGGTGGCGAAGTCGATCTGCGGCGAGCCGAAGCCACGCACACTGCCGGCATAGCAGTTGTTGGTATAGGCCGCTTTCATGCACACGTCCACGTGTTCCACCCGATAGGGCCCTGTGGCTTCGATACCGCTGCGCCATGTGGTGGTCTTGCTCTTGGACAGGTATGCGCCGCCGTCCACAAAGCCCCGCACCTCAATGGCGGTCAGTGTGCCGTCCCGCTTTGCGCCGGCCTTGTAGTAGATGTGAAAGGGATGCCGCTTTACGCCCTCCAGCAGCGTCTCGCTGCTGCGCCATGTCATGCGGCAGGGCCGCCCGGTGTGCAGCGCCGCGATAGCGGCTCTTGCGGCCATAGCCCCGGCGTCGTCATCCTTGCCGCCGAAGGACCCGCCCATACCGGGCTGCGTCACCCGTACAGCGCTCATGGGCAGACCGCAGGCCGCCGCCACGATACGCCGGATGTTGAAGGGTGCCTTGCACGGGCAGTAGACCCGCAGCTCTCCGTCCTGAGGCGACACCACCACGCTCTCCGGCTCGATGGCCCCGGGGATCACCCGTTGGGTGCGGAACTCCCGTTCCACAATGATGTCCGCCTCGTCAAAGCCCTTTGCCGCCCGCCCCTTGCGGACGCGGTGTTCCAGTATCAGGTTTCCGTCGTCGTACAGCTTGGGCGCGTCCGGCAGCAGTGCCTCCTCCGGGTCGAATACCGCGGGCATGGGCTGGGCGTCATAGGTGACCAGCCGCGCCGCCCGGTCTGCCGCCTCCTGTGAGACGGCCGCGACCACGGCGATGCAATCGCCCCGGCTCCGTATAGTGTCATATACCATGATGGGCTTCTCATTGTCGCCCACATTTCGGCCCGGTATGTCCCGGGCGGTGTACACACCGGCCACGCCCTCCGCCGCCAGTGCCGCCGCGGTATGCACCGCCAGCAGCTTCCCATGGGGGAGGTCCGCGTGCACTGATTTTGTGTACAGTATACCGTCAAAGACGAGATCAGCCGCATATTTCGTCCGTCCGGTCACCTTGTCCCGGGCGTCCACCCGCAGGATGTCCTGTTCGCGCTGTGCCACAGCGGCATACCTCCACTCTGTGTTTCTTGTTTCCCGTTACGGCAGCAATTCCGCCGCCCAGTCCTCTGCCTGTGCCAGCGCCTGCTGTTCGATATGGGCGGCGGACCGCAGTCCCTGCTGGTCCAGCCCGTCGTAATGTACGCCGCCCACGGCGGCCACGGCACAGCCGGCCACGGCGCTGAGCCGTTCTGCCAGCGCCCGCAGCAAGAATTCGTCCTTGTGCCCGCTGCGATTGAGAACGCTGCTGTCGGCGCTGTCCGCGCCGCTGCCTGTCAGGCTCTGCCGGTGTGTGGCCAGTACGACGCAGCCTACGTGGGCCGCCCCGCCGGTCACGGTCAGCAGCAGGTCGCCGCCCAGCCGTTCCAGCCGGTAGTGTATGGACAGTCCGCCGTCGCTCAGTGTTCGCTCCACCACACGCTCAGCCATTTCCGTTCCACCTGAACCTTTCCCCGCCGTCCAGACCCAGCAGCCGCAGCGTCCGGCTGACTGTCTGATCCACGATGTCGTCCACCGTCTGCGGCCGGCTGTAAAAGGCCGGTACCGGCGGCAGGATAATGCCGCCCATCAGCGTTACCGTCTCCATATTGCGGATGTGGCTCAAATTCAGCGGTGTTTCCCGCGTCAGCAGTATCAGCCGCCGCCGCTCCTTCAGCATCACATCTGCCGCCCGCACCAGCAGGCTGTCGTCATAGCCCATAGCGATGCCCGCCAGGGTCTTCATGCTGCATGGGGCGATGACCATGGCGTCCGCGCAGCTGGAACCGCTGGCCGCCTGTGCGGCCATATTGCGGTTGTCGTATACCCGGTCAGCCAGCGCCTTGACCTGCTCCACGGTGAGATCCGTTTCCAGCCGTATGGTCTCTGCGCCCCAGTCGCTGAGTATCAGCTCTGTCTCCTGTCCCAGCGCCCGCAGTGCCTCCAGCAGCCGGATACCGTATATACAGCCCGTCGCACCGCTGATGCCCACTGCCACCATGTCCATCCCTCCCGTCTGTTTCGTACATTTTGCCCGCCCCGCGGGCGTTACAGTGCCTCTGTGATCCGTATGATCGTCTCCGGCTCTGTGAAGTTGGCAGTGCCGATCTCCACGGCCTTTGCGCCGGCGGCCATGTATTCCTTTACATCCGCGGCGCACACGATACCGCCGCAGCCCACCACGTCGACAGCGACCTCCTGGGCCACCCGCCATGTCTGGAACACGGACAGAGGCCGTATGGCCGGGCCGGACAGTCCGCCCACCATGCTGCCCAGCCGTGAGCTGCCGTCCGCCTGCAGGGCCATGCCCCAATAGGTGTTGGCGCATACTACCGCCTGCGCCCCGGCGTCCTGTGCCGTCCGCGCCGCATCTACGATGTCTCCGGCGCAGGGCGACAGCTTCGCCCACACCGGCAGCCGTCCGTCTGCGGCGGCACGGATGCGCTGCGCGCACTGCTCCAGATACGCCTTGCTTCCCAGTGTCCGGTATTCCTCGTAGGTGCAGTGGAGGTTCACCACCACGCCGGCCACTGCCGGCAGCTCCGCCAATGCGTCCGCCATACGCCGTATTTCCTCCGGTGTGCCGGTGACGCTGGCAATAATGGGCACGTCATAGCCCACCAGTCCCTTGTAAAATACCTGCGTGAATTTCTCATATCCGGGGTTTTGCATCCCCACGCAGTTCAGCAGCCCCGAGGGCGTCTCCCACAGCCGGGGCGCCTCCGCGCCACGCCGGGGGTTGACGGTCATCGTGCGTGTCACCAGCCCGCCCAGACGGTGCAGGTCGATATAGTCCGCATAGGAGGAGCCGAAGCCCATCGTGCCCGCCGCGTTCAGCAGCGGCGAATGCAGCGTCACGCCGCCCACTGTGATGTTATCCATGAAAGATCACCTCACCCATCGGGAATACCGGTCCGTCCACGCAGACTTTTTTGTACAGCACGCCGCCGTCGGCTTTCCGCATGGGAAAGCCGCAGCCGGAGCACGCGCCGATGCCGCAGGCCATGCGTTCCTCCAGAGACACATAGCCCTCCGCGCCGTTTTGTGCGGCCCACTGCTGCACCTTAGCCAGCATGGCCGTCGGCCCGCAGGCGTACACGACGCCTGCCGCTGTTTCCGGCAGGATATCCGTTACCAGGCGGCCTTCACTCTCATAGGCGGTGTGTACTGTCCCGTAGGTCCGCAGCGTCTTTCCACACAGGTCATGGGCCGCGTCGCGGCAGCCCAGATACACGGTCACAGCCGATCCTGCATCATGCAGTGCCCGGGCCAGCATACACAGGGGCGCCGCCCCCATGCCGCCGGCTACCAGCATCGCCTGCTCGCCCTCCACGGGGAACGGCGTGCCGATGGGGCCCATCACGTCCAGGGCTTGGCCCGCCCGCACGGCGGACAGCAGATCGGTGCCTGTGCCCACCACCCGATAGAGCAGTGTCAGCGTGCCGCCGATGCTGTCGGCTTCGCAGATGCTGATGGGCCGCCGCAGCAGCGGTGCGGTGCCGCTGCCCACCCGGATAAACACGAATTGTCCAGGCCGGCAGCGCTGTGCGATCGCCGGTGCGTGGAGTGTCATTTTATAGTAGCCGTCCAGAATACGGCTGTTTTCCCGTACGGTGGCCATTTCACGAGTCCTGTCAGACATATTCCGCCTCCTGCGGCTTATTTCCGCCGCTTATCCATAAAGTCCCGCAGCATTTCCTCGATATACGGTGCGTCCTGTCCGGGGGTGAACACAGGGGCGAACGCCTCCTTGTCCTCCAGCGGCGCGGTGGCGTCGATGCCCATCTTGGACGACGCGCGGGGATACGGCGCGGAGGGGTCCAGCGTGGGGCTGTACATCACCGGCAGTATCATCACATCCCGGTCCGCCTGCATACGGGTGTTGATCGCCCATTCCACCTGCTGCATATCATGTACGTCGATATCCTCGTCCACCACCACACACAGCTTGATGCCGATGTTGGCCGCCAGAAGGGCGGTCATCACATTCCGCGGCTCATAGGGATGGCGCTTCTTGATGGACACCACGCAGTGGTGGCGGCTGGTGCCGCCGGAGGTCAGGCAGATGTCGTGGATGTCCGGGCAGATCTTGTACGCCTCGCGGTAAGCCAGCGCTGTGGCCGCCAGATCCATCATCCAGTGGTTTTCCGTCATGGGCATACCGGTATAGGCATTCTGGAAAATGGCGTCCTTCCGCATGGTGATGGCGGTGATCTCCACCACCGGGGCTTTGCGTACCTCGCTGTACGTGCCGGGATACTCACCGAAGGGGCCGTCGTCCTCCCGCAGACCGGGCAGGGTGCGTCCCTCGATAACGATCTCCGCGGTGGCGGGCACCTCTACGTCGATGGTCTTGCACTTGACCATCTTCACCGCCTCGCCGCGCAGGCCGCCGGCCATGCCCATCTCATCGGTGCCCAGTGCCGGCCGGCACTGTGACGCGATGGCGATGATGGGGTCGCCGCCGATGACCGTGGCGATCTCCGTGCCCTTTCCGTTGTCCTCATTGCGCTCAATGATGGTGCCCAGGTGCCGTCCCTTGGGGGCAAAGCAGGTCATGTGGTTCTTGTCCAGCAGCAGCATCCGGTGCATGGAGGAGTTCCGCACACCGGTGATGGGGTCGTTGGCCATCTGCACGCCGGCGGTGATATACGGCCCCAGGTCCTTCTCGAAGTTCGTCAGAATGGGCAGCTTGTACAGGTCCACCGCGTCGCCGGTCAGCACCACCTCGTGCACGGGAGCCTCGTCGTCACCCACCGTTACCGGCGGGATAAACTTGTTCTCGTGAGCCACGTATTCCTTAATAACGCTCTTTGTATCGTCGCCCAGACCCAGTGCCAGACGCACTCTCTCGCGGGTGCCGTACAGGCCGGACAGCACCGGCATATCGTAGCCCTCCACATTGGTGAAGAGCAGCGCCGGACCACCCATGTCCGATGCCTTGCGCGTAAAGGCGCATATCTCGTGTACCGGGCTGACCTTCTTGTCGATGACCATCAGGTCGCCCCGCTTCTTCAGCTCCTCCAGAAATTCCCGCATATCGTTGTAATGTGCCATATGACTGTCGCTCCTTCCGTTCTGTCTGTGGCTATCGCGCCGTCCGTCGTCTGCGGACCGCGCTGTTGCGTATGATGTTGTCCACGGTGTTTCGCCCCTGCTGGCATGGATGAGGGAGACTGTGTCCGCCGACTGTGTACAGTATACATTACAGTGTGCACTACGATTTTTTCCCGCGCCAGGGGAGGGGAGAGGCGGCGGAACACCAGCCGCCGCAAAAATGATGTTACAGTTTACACGTCGGCCCGGGCCAAGTCAATAACCGGGCCATAGCGGTTTCACATCACTGCTATTTGTTGAAATGATACCATCGATCGACAAGGGCAAACACGCCTGCCAACGTGTCTTTCCGTTGTTTTTTGCCCTTTTCGCCTTGGCGGGCGTCAGCCCGCCTGCGTCTCAAAAGCCAAAAAACATTCGAAAATACATCGCCGGCAGGTGCGGAGCAGTTTTGCCGGAGCAGAAATGGGTCCAGACAAGAAAAGACCCGCAGAGAATACTTGCCGTATTGTCAAGGGGCTTGACGCAGTATGGGCACATTTCTGCCCGCCAAAACCGTGTCTGCCCTTGTCGATCGATGGTACATTTCACAATAAGAAAGTTCATGTGCCATTTATACGACACTATTGTCTAAGGAAAGGCAATGCTTTGGACAGGCCGCCGCACACAGGCCGCATTCCCGGCACCGCCGGTCAGATACCCGCCATTGCTTGGTCTGCCGGTCCACGGACAGCGCGCCATAGGGACATTTCTTCGCGCACAGGCCGCAGAATACGCAGCCCTCCGTGGTGTGCAGCCGCCGTATGCCGCCCTCTGCCTTTACGGGGCGGTAGGGCAGATCATGGATGTCCAGTCCCGTGGCATCGCATACCGCATTGATGATGGCCGGTGCGCTGGGCACCACCGCGCACTCCGAAATGCTCTTGGCGCCGTAGGGCCCGGTAGGTTCGCCCTCTTCGATAAAGTCCGTCTGCAAACGGGGCATTTCCGTGGCCCGGAAGGGCCGGTAACTGTGCAGGCTGCTGTCTCGCAGCTGCCCTGCCGCGTCAAAGGCCAGTTCCTCCCGGAGCGCGTAGCCCAGACCCATCTGTATGCCGCCCTCCAGCTGTCCCTCGATGCCCATCCGGTTCATCACCCGTCCCACATCGTGTACCGCGATGTAGTCCGTCACCGTCACTGCGCCGGTGGCCTTTTCCACCTTTACCCGCGCCATATGTACGCCGTAGGACCCGGGGGTGTGTGCCGATGCGTGGGTGGCCACACCGAATATCTCATGCTTTTGTACGCTCTGGGCGTAGTTCATTACCTCCGCCAGCGAGGCGCTGCCGCCCTCCGGCAGCCACGCCCGTCCGTCGTGCAGAGAGATGTCCTCCGCCTGGCCGTCCAACAGTCCGGCGGCGGCGCACCGCAGCTGTGCCGCCGCGTCCTCCGCGGCCTTCTGCACCGCGCCGCAGCTGACATACACGCCCCGACTGGAAAAGTCGCCCAGGTTCCACCCGCACACATCCGTGTCCGAGGCTACGCAGGCCACCTGTTCCGGTGGGATTCCCAGCGTCTCCGCCACGACCTGTATCTGCACCATCAGCTGTCCGTTGCCCATATCGTGGGTGCCGGAGTGCAGCACGCAGGTGCCGTCATCGTTCATCTTGACCACCATGCAGTTCTGGTCGATCTGCGAGCCGAAAGCCCCGCTGCCGTGCAGTCCCATGGCCCAGCCCTCGCCGATGAGGTACTTTCCGTCCTCATCGTCCATGTCCGGCCAGTTCTGCCGCAGTGCCATGGCCCGGTGCACGCAGTCCTTGGGCCGGGGGTTGCCGATGGGGTGCCCCGCGAACAGGTCGCTGTCCTCCGGATCCACCAGATTTTTCATCTGTAATTCCGTGTAGTTCATCCCAAGCGCGCCGGCGATCTTATACAACTGCCGTTCCATGGCAAAGAATACCTGCGGCGAGCCGTAGCCCCGCATGGCCCCCGCCACCGGCGTGTTGGTATATACGGGTATGCCCACAAAGCGCATATTCGGTGTTTTGTAGCCCTTGAATACCTTGGCGCTCATGGCGCCGATCACGTTCCCTGCGCTGGAGGCATATGCTCCGGTGTTGGTGATGGCCGTGATCTCCTGTGCCACGATGGTGCCGTCGTTTTTCACGCCGGTCTTCACCGTGATGACGCTGGCGTGCCGCACCCGGGTGGATACCATGCACTCCCGCCGTGTGGCGGTGAATTTCACCGGCCTGCGGCACAGCATCGCCAGCGCCGCGGGGATCAGCTCCACCGAGGACTCCATCTTTCCGCCGAATGCGCCGCCCATGGTGGGGCTTACCACCCGCACCTTGCTCAGCGGCAGGCCGAATATCCGGCTCAATACGATCCGCTCGCCAAAGGTGTTCTGATACGGCGCGGTGACGGTCAGCCGTCCCTGCGCGTCCACCTCCGCGATGGCGGTGTGGGGCTCGATGGCGCAGTGGTGCACCGCCGGCGTGCGGTAGGTGTCTTCAAACACCCGGTCCGCCTCCTGAAAACCCTTCGTCACGTCTCCCGAGTTTTTCTCGATCCGCAGCGCGATGTTGCTGCTGCCGTGCAGGGGATAGGCCTCCTCCCGCATGGCCTCCAGCGGATCCGTCACCACCGGCAGCGGCTCGTATTCCACCTCGATCAGATCGATGGCCGCCTGGGCGATATCCTCTGTCTCCGCCGCCACCGCCGCCACCCGGTCGCCCACAAAGCGCACCGTGTCGTCAAAAATGCGCTCCGTCTCGATAGGCGCCGGCGCCTGCATATAAAACCGCGTGGTGCTGTTGAACCGCGTCTGCGGTGTGTTCTGATAGGTAGCCACTGCCCACACGCCGGGCAGCGCCTCCGCCGCTGTGGTGTCGATGCGCTTGATCCGCGCGTGTGCTATCGGCGAGAAAAGCGCCTTGGCGTACAGCATCCGCGGCATGGTCATGTCGTCCACATACAGCAGTTCCCCTGTTGCCTTGGCCGCCGCGTCCTGCACCGGGTAGCTCTTTCCGATGTACGTCAGTTCCTTCACCGGTCCTGCGCCTCCAGCCGCCGCGCCGCCTCCCGGACGGCCTCCTCGATCTTGTAGTAGCCGGTACAGCGGCACAGATTCGGTGCCAGCGCCTCCCGTATCTCCTCGTCACTGGGGTGCAGCGTCTTGTCCAGCAGTGCCTTGGCGCTCATCACCATTCCCGGCGTGCAGAAGCCGCACTGGACGGCTCCGCAGTCGATAAACGCCTGCTGTATGGGGTGCAGCTGTCCGTTCCGGCTCAGCCCCTCTATGGTCTCCACCCGATGTCCCGCCGCATCCTTAATAGGTACCTTGCAGGCGTTCACCGCCGTGCCGTCCAGTATCACGCGGCAGGCGCCGCAGTCGCCGGAGGAGCATCCGTTTTTCGCGCCGGTCAGGCCCAGCGTCTCCCGCAGTACCCGCAGCAGCGTCCACTGGGGCGGCACGCATACCGTGCGGAGCACGCCGTTTATATATAATGAGAAGTTCTCCATGTGCCGTCCTCCGCTTCTGCCGCCCGGCGTTATCCGCCCATGTCCGAACCGGCTGTATCTGTCTGCCCCGGCATACTGTGTCCCGGGCAGGGGCCGTCGCTCATGGTATACAGCGCAGACGTTGTTTCTGCGTGTATTCGGATTGGATACTGTATACAGTATTCTTTATGTACATATTTTACTCGCATTTCACCCCGCCGTCAATAGAAGTGCAGCATTTCTGCCCTTAGCACAAAAATAAACCCCACTTTTTTGACAATTATGACAAATCATACCCGCCCCACCCGCAGCCCTCAAGCCTTCCCCTTGAGGGGTTCGCGGTGTTGAAAGACACGCCGGTGGCCTGTCAGACCCGCGAACCGACCCGCAGGGAGACAGGCGCCCCGAGGGGGCGGATGAGGTGTCCCGCCGCAGTGGCCCCCAATTCCCGTTTTCCATTCCCGGAAACAGAAAAAATGTGTAAAATTTCCATAAAAAGGCTGGACAAATTATGCAGCCGTGCTATAATCTGCCTATCCGCAGAGGTACCTCTGCTTTGGCGTTTTAACAAGCTTAAAACGAAGCGGGCTGCGGAAATCTAAAACAAACGGGGTAGGAGACATGAAGAAATTGTTAGCAACCATTCTGGCGCTGGTCATGGCGCTGAGCCTGTGCACAAGCGCATGGGCGACGAGTGAAGAAACAAGTGAAAGCACGGGTGCGACCGCAGGCACAGAAACCGGCGGTACAGGCGCAAACGGCACCGAGGGCGGCAAAACCAGCAGCGAAGAGAACGGCGGTCAAGCCACGACATATGTCGCGCAGATCGGCGAGATGAAATACGAGACGCTGCAGGCGGCTGTTAATGCGGCAAGCAGAAAAGCGACGGTCAAACTGCTGGCCGACACGAAGGAAAATGTCACCATCAGCACGCCCTACGTGACGCTTGACCTGAACGGTCATACCCTCAACGGCAGCACCGGCGAACGCAAGCCCGCACTGACGATCACCGCACGCGTGACGGTCAAGGACAGCAGCGCGGAGAAGACCGGCACGATCATGCGTGAGGACACCGCGGAGAACTCCGGCGTCAGCTCCCACTATGTCATCGACGTTCAGGGCAGCGGCTGGCTCACCTTCGAGAGCGGCATCGTCACGAACAACAGCGGTAATGCGGCCGGCAAGGGAGCATCTCTGGTGCGTGTCGGCGATGACAGCGTTGCAAAGTATCCCGGCCTGAATATCAAGGGCGGCACGTTTACGCAGGACAACTTCATCGTGATCAAGGTCGATAGCGGCGATCTGTTCCTGAACGGCGGCACGCTGAACTCCGCCAATAGCTACGCCATTGAGGACTGGCACAGAGCTACCATCAAGGGCGGCACGGTCAACGGCACAGTGGCGGCCTGGACGTACAGCGGCGGGCACAACAGCGATCTGACGATCAGCGGCGGCACCGTCAACGGTAACGTGCTCTCTGTGAACTACGGCAGCGCCGAGGGCAAGGTGGCCAAGGTCAGCATCACCGGCGGCACCGTCAATGGTACGCTGGGCACCTATACCTATAACAATGGTTTGGCTACTACCACTGACGCCGCCAAGGCCGCCATTGAGGTCACCGGCGGTACGTTTAAGGAGAACCCCACCAAGTATGTGGCCGAAAATTCGGCGATCACTAAGAACAGTGACGGTACGTTCGGTGTTGCCAAGACCTACCTTGCCAAGGTCGGCGAAACCTCCTACTACACCATGGACGAGGCATTCCACGCTGCTGTTGCGTCGGGTGAGACGCTCTATCTGCTGCGTGACTACACCACCGGCGCGGAGCAGAACTCCGGCAGTAAGAGCTTCGCCATCGACCTGGACGGCCACACTTGGACCTACACCGGCACTAATACGAATTGCGCCGCGTTCCAGATCAACTACTCCGATGTGACGCTGACCGTGAAGAACGGTACTGTGGTCAGTAACTCCATGGTGGGCCTGATCCCCTCCGCTATGGGCGGCACCATTACCTACAACAACGCCGGGCTGGTGTTCGAGAATGTCACCATGACGGCCAAAGGCCACAGCGGTATCGAGACCAACGGCAACAACACCAACGATGCCGTCACGCTGAAGAATAGCACGCTGAACGTGCCCAACGGCTTCGGCATCTACTTCCCCAGCAGCGGCACGCTGACCATCAACAACAGCACCATCAACGCCAAGACTATGGGCGTGCAGGTCTGCGCCGGCAGTCTGGAGATCACCGGAGAGAGCGCCATCACCGTCACCGGCGATGCGGTGCCCAAGACCGAGAATGACGGCGCCATTCAGGACGGCGCGGCTATCTCCGTAGTGGACCGTACCGGCTACAAGGGCCTTGGTAAGGTTGAGGTAAAGAACGGCAGCTTCACCGCCAAAACCGATGAGGCACTGAAGGCGTATAAGTACGAGAATAAGGAGGAAGGCAAGTTCGACAACGACGATAAAAAGCTTACCGTCACCGGCGGTACGTTCTCCAGCCAAGTGCCCAGTGAGTATGTTGCTGCAGACAAGAGAGTCCGCGTGGACAACGCGAACAGCTATACTATTGTGACGAACGGCAGCATCACCAGCGGCACCTACACCGAGGAGCCCACGGTGGCCCCCGGCTACAAGGCGGTCCAGAATACGGACGGCACATGGCGGGTGGAGAAGACCTCCGGCGGGTACTATTACTACCCCTCCACCCCCGGCATCACCGCTGAGTTGAACGGCTCCAACAAGTCCGCCACGGACTATCCCGGCGGCGAATACGGCCTGGTGTTCCGTTCCACCGCGGCGTTCAGCACCTTCCAGGGCGTCCAGGTGGACGGCAAGACTCTTGCCAAGTCCAACTACACCGCTGAAGAGGGCTCCACCGTGGTGTACCTGAAGGCCGCGTACCTCAAGACGCTGGCGGCGGGCAAGCACACCATCACCATCCTGTCCACGGCGGGCAACACCAGCATGGACTTTACCATCGGCGGCAAGAGCAGCAGCCCCAAGACCTTTGACGCGGGTGTGGGCATCTACGCCGTGACGGCGGTGCTGTCCGTGACCGGCATGGCGTGGACCGCTAAAAAGCGTCACTAAGAGCAAATAAAAAAGAAAGCCCGTAAGGGCTTTCTTTTTTTGCCGCGCATCTGAAAACCCCTTGCAAAAGGGAAAGGAATATGTTACCATGTACTTTGTATACAGTATCCCATACACATGTAAGAGAGACTGCACTGCGCCCAAGCCCCGGCAGGGGAGGGAAAATCGGCAGAATTTGCCGGTTTTGCTTGCTTTTTCCCGCAGCAGCGGGTATAGTGTGTATAGAGCCGCCTGCTGCGGTATAAAAAGAAGGGGGCATAGAGAGATGACAGCCTTCACACCGGTGGACCCCGCCAACCCCCAGCGCGAGACGATATATACCCAGCTAAAAAACGCCATCATCAACGGCGATATCGCGCCGGATGAGCGCATTGTCGAAACAAAATACGCCGATATTTTCCGCGTCAGCCGCACCCCCGTGCGCGAAGCCATCCGTATGCTGGAGCGTGAGGGGCTGGTGGTCTACGAGCCCCGTAAGGGCGCCGTGGCCCGGCCCAGGCTGACCCGTGCCGAGGTGGACGAGGTCTATACCATCCGTTCCGCCCTGCAGCTGCTCAGCGTGGATGCTGTGGTGCGGAACATCACCGACGCGCAGCTGGACGCCATGGAGGCCGACAACCGCGGCTGCGCCGAGGCGCTGGACAAGCATGACGTCGGTGCGTATTTCCGCCACCTGGACGAATTCAACGGCCTGTTGACCCAGAGCAGCAATATGCCCCTGCTCATCAAGCTCCTGGACCAGATCGAAAGCTACAGCGCCACCACGTCGTTTCAGAACCCGGAGCACGCCCGCTTCCGCGAGAGCGTGCTGTCCGATGACGAACGCCGCCGCCGTGCGTTGGCGGAGCACGAGGAGATCGTGGCGTCCCTGCGGGCCCGTGATGCGGATCGCCTCCGTCGGGTGCTCACCGCCCATACCGCTAACGTTCACGAGGCCGCACTCCAGCGCTACGGCAAGGAGGACTGACGCACAGACCCTATCTGCATGACGGATATGTACCATCTGCATGGCGGATATGTATCGCCCGCATGACGGATATGTACCATCTGCATAGCGGATATGTACCGTCTGTATGACGGAATGTACCGCCTGCACGAGGCCCCCGTGACCTGTCATGGGGGCTTCTCTTGAAGACTAAGTGTATACAGTATACATATCAGAGGAGGCATTTATGGACTGGGACAGAGTCATCTACAACGGCACGGTGGTCAACGATGACGGTATGCAGCGTGCCGATATCTACATCCGTGATGGCCGGGTCGCCGCCGTCACGTCCGAGCGCCTGCCCGGCACCGTCGGCGAAGCCACCGACGCTTCTGGCCGCTATATCCTGCCCGGCCTGATCGAGACCCACGTTCACTCCCGCGATGGCCGTCTGGCCACCGGCGAGAAGGAGGATTTCCGTTCCTCCACCGCGGCGGCTGCCGCCACCGGTATTACCACCGTGTTCGAAATGCCCAACTGCACCCCTACCATCCACTCGGCGGAGTCTCTCCGCGATCTTGTCTCGGTCATCCAGCCCAAGGCCCATGCGGATTTCTGCGTCTGGGGCCTGGCTTTGGGCGATGCCAATCTTGCCAGCCTGCCCGCTTTGGCGGAGGCCGGCTGCGTGGCCTTCAAATTCTTCTGGGGCTACGCGGTGGACCACCGGGACAACAGCCTGATCTACAACTACCGTGAGGGCATGGATAACGTCCTTCCGCCCCCGGACGACGGCCAGATCTACCGCCTGTTCCGCGCCGTGAAGGCCACCGGCAAACGCCTGGGCATCCACGCAGAGAATTTCTCCATTGTTCGGGCCCTGACGCAGGAGGCCCTTGCCGCCGGCGCGCAGGACTATGCCGCATTGCTGCGTACCCGCCCCGTCAGCTGTGAGACCTCCATTATCGACACCGCCATCGACATGGCCAAGGAGCTCTCCATGCCCCTGCACGTCCTCCATGTGGGCGTAGGCGACGGCGTGGAGCACCTCCGCCGCGCCAAGGCCGACGGCGTGGATGTCACCGCCGAGACCTGTACCCATTACCTGACCTTCACCGACCGCGACGCCCGCCGCTGCGGCGCGGTGATGAAGACTTACCCTCTCATCCGTACCGCCGCAGATCGCCAGGCAGTCTGGCAGGGCCTTGCGGATGGTACCCTGGACTGGGTCTGCTCAGATCACGCGCCCCACACCTGCGAGGAAAAGCACCGTTCCTTCTGGGATGCCCCCGCCGGAATCAGCGGTATCGAGGGTCTTTCTCCTGTGCTGCTCACCGCTGTCCACCGCGGCCTGCTGACGCTGCCCCGCGTGGCGGCGATCACCTCCGCCAATGCGGCCCGTACCTTCGGCCTCTATCCCCGCAAGGGCGTTATTCGCCCCGGAGCCGATGCCGACTTGGCCATTGTGGATATGTCCGCGGCCTACACCTTCCGTCAGGAGAAGATGTACTCTAAAGCCAAATGGTCTCCCTATGACGGTATGTCCTTCCAGGGCCGGGTGGTCGAGACCATCCTCCGTGGCCGCACCACTATGCGTGACGGTCAGGTCCTGCCCGACTGCTTCGGCCAGTTCCTGCCGGTCTGCACCAAATAGCTTGTTTTCTTCCTTTACTCCTTTTCCTCCCCCTTGCACCGAACGGCTCCCGGGCGCGCGCCCGGGAGCCGTTTGGCTTTTTCCGTATAAAAGGGACCGCTGTATGGTGGCCCCTTTTGCTGTTTGGCAGCCACCTTATTGGTTTGGAATGTTTGGCACAAAGCGTTGCGGGTAACAGGGAATTCCGAAATGTCTACTGGGAAAAACAACAAAAGTTTTTCGCCGTGTTTAGGCAACTCTACAGAAATAGAGCCACGCCGGCCCTTTTCCGTTGACAGATCACAAAAGAGATGGTATTTTGAAACTGTGCTCGAGCACAGTCAATTCGTGCTCGAGCACAAATGACACATCGCCAAGGGCGATACAAATTTCGGAGAGGAGAAGCGGACGCGTGACCATCAAGCAGATCGCCGAAAAAGCGGGCACCAGCCGCGGCACCGTCGACCGGGTACTCAACGGTCGCGGCAACGTAAATCCCGAGCTGGCCAAGCGTATATTGGACATTGCCGAGCGTGAGCGCTACCAGCCCAACCAGCTGGCCCAGGCGCTTATTCGCTCCCGTCAGCGCACCCACATCGGCATGGTCATACCCTCCGTCGGCAATCCTTTTTTTGACGAGGTGCTCCGCGGTGCACAGAGCCGCGCCAGAAAACTCTCCAGCTACGGCACCACCCTTACCATCCGCGAGATCAAGGGCTACGACGCCGCCACGCAGCTGCAGGCCATGCGCCGGCTGGTGGCCGAGGGCGTGGATGCGCTGGCGGTCATGCCGCTGGATGTGCCCGAGGTCGCGGCGTACCTGCAGTCACTGCCCATACCGGTGGTCACAGTCAACACCGATATCGATATCGACCGTGTGGCCTTTATTGGCTGCGACTACTATAACAGCGGCATGATCACCGGAGATCTGGTGCAGCTCATGCTCAATGGCCGGGGCCGCGTGGCGGCTGTTATCGGCAGCACCAATGTCCGCGGCCATATGGACCGCGTGCGCGGTCTGCGGACCGCACTGGAGGGCACGCCGGAGATCACGGTGGACGCCGTGCTGGAAAATCAGGACGATGACGATGTCTCCTATCAGGTGCTGCGGGCCTATCTGGCGGACCACACGCCGGACATGGTGTGTTTTGCCGCCGCCGGTATCGACGGCGGTATGCGGGCCATCCTGGAAAGCGGAAAGAATATCCGCGTGCTGGCGGTGGACGGGACGGAGGCCGTGCTGCGGTATATGGAGGAAGGGCGCATTGCCGCCACTGTGACCCAGGAGCCCTTCGCCCAGGGGGACGAGGCGGTGCGTGTGCTGTTCGACTATATCCACACCGGACGGCGGCCCGCCGCCGGCGTGGTGTATACCCACAACCGTGTGCGTGTGCGGCACTCGCAGTAAGTTTGTGATCCGATCGGCACAGGCCGATGATGATTTAACTTTTTAACAGGAGGAATGTATCATGGGAAACAGACCGGTAACTCTTTGCACCTGCCAGTGGGCGGACCTGCCCTTCGATGAACTGTGTGCGCTGGCGTCCAAGATGGGCTATGACGGCCTGGAGGTCGCCTGCTGGGGCAACGGCATCGACATTGACCGTGCGTACAGCGATGACAGCTATGTGGCCTGGATCAAGGAGACCCTGGCGAAGAACAACCTGATCTGCAAGGCCCTGGCCTGCCACATCATCGGCCAGTGTGTGGGCGACGCTCCCGATCCCCGGCTGAACAACTTTGCTCCCGCGGCGCTGGCCGACAAGCCGGAGGAGATCCGCGCCTGGGCGATCGACACCATGAAGAAGGCCCCCGTGGTGGCCAAGAAGCTGGGCTGCTATGTGGTCACGGGCTTCACCGGCTCTCCCATCTGGAAGTGGCTGTATTCCTTCCCCCAGACCACCGAGGAGATGGTCGAGAACGGCTACGACGAGATCGTGCGCCTGTGGTCCCCTATCCTGGATGAGTTCAAGGCCAACGGCATCAAGTTCGCCCTGGAGGTCCATCCCGGCGAGATCGCTTTCGACTACTACTCCACCGAGAAGCTGCTGAAGAAGTTTGCCGACCGCCCCGAGTTCGGCCTGAACTTCGACCCCAGCCACCTGCTGTGGCAGGGCGTGACGCCCCATCTGTTCCTGCGCGACTTTATGGACCGCGTGTACCACGTCCATATGAAGGATGCGGCGGTGACTCTGGATGGCCGCAGCGGTCTGCTGGGCTCCCACATCGATTTCGGAGACCTGCGCCGCGGCTGGAACTTCCGCTCCCTGGGTCATGGTGACGTGAACTTCGAGGAGATCATCCGCGTGCTGAACGCCGCCGGTTACGACGGCCCTCTGTCCGTGGAATGGGAGGACAGCGGTATGGACCGTATCGAGGGCGCTACCGAGGCGGCCGCTTTCGTGAAGAAGGTGGACTTCAAGAAGTCCGATGTGAAGTTTGACGACGCTATCGCCAACTGAAACGCGATAAGGAGGACAATATGGGTATTCAGATCCGTTACGGCATGGTCGGTGGCCACATGAACGCCTTTATCGGCGAGGTGCACCGCAAAGCCATCGCCTTTGACCCCCGCGCACAGCTGGTGGCGGGCTGCTTCTCCACCAATGCGGAGAAGAACCGTGAGACCGGCGAGACCTACTCCCTGGACATGAGCCGCGTGTACCCCAGCTATGAGGCCATGGCCGAGGCGGAGAGCAGGCGTCCCGACGGTATCGATTTCGTCAGCATCACGACCCCGAACAACACCCACTACGACGTGGCCAAGTGCTTCCTGCAGCACGGAATTCATGTGGTATGCGAAAAGCCTCTGTGCTTTACCGTGGAACAGGCGCAGGAGCTGGTGGCCCTGGCCAAGGAGAAAAACCTGGTTTTCGGCGTCACCTATACCTATTCCGGCTACACCATGATGAAGGTGGCCCGCGAGATGATCGCCGAGGGCAAGATCGGCAAGATCGCCGCCGTCAATGCGGAGTATGTCCAGGAGTGGCTCATCGATGAGCTGGGCGTCCCCGGCGAGGGCACCACTAAGCTGTCCGTCTGGCGCGCCGATCCGGCGGTGTCCGGTATCTCCAACTGTGTGGGCGACATCGGCACCCACATCGAGAACTCCGTCCATTACCTGACCGGCCTGCACATCAAGCGTCTGGCCGCCACCGTGAACCGTTACGGCAAGGAGCTGGACCTGAACGCCAATATGCTCGTCGAGTACGAAAACGGTGTCAACGGCGCGTACTGGTGCTCTCAGATCGCGGCGGGCAAGCTCAACGGCCTGACCATCCGCATCTACGGCAGCGAGGGCGCACTGGAGTGGGAGCAGCACTATCCCGATTATCTGAAGTACACCCCCAAGGGCAAGCCCACGGAGACCCTGTCCCGCGGTACCGGTTACATCACCGAGAAGGCCGGCGCGTACAGCCGCATCCCCTCCGGCCATCCCGAGGGACTGATCGTCGCCTTTGCCAACATCTACAAGAACATCATCAGCGCCATTCTGGCGGTGAAGGCGGGCGGTACGGCCAACGACGGCTCTTTCGACTATCCCACCGTCACCGACGGCCTCAACGGCGTGAAGTTCATTCACGCGGTCATCGACTCCGCAGCCAAGGACTCTGCCTGGGTGGAGCTGTAAGAACACGTTATAGGCGGACTTTGTCCGTATCTATAAAAAATTTTTAGGAGGAAACAACCATGAAGAAAGTACTGGCACTGATCCTTGCGCTGGTCATGGCCCTGTCTCTTGTCGCCTGCGGCGAGAAGAAGGACGATGACGCCAACAAGGACAACGATGCTGCCACGGGTAATCGCATCGCGATCCTGGTCCCCAATGCCGACCACGGCTGGACCGGCGCTGTGATGACCTATGCGCAGGAGAAGGCGCAGGAGCTGAATGACGCCGGCAAGTATGCCGCCACCGTCATCACCTCTTCCGACGCCGCCAACCAGATCCAGCAGGTGGAGGACCTGATCGAGAACAAGACCGCTGACTATGTGGTCATTCTGCCTCAGGACAACACCCTGGAGAACACCATGGCCAAGCTGGCCACCAGCGGCATCCCCTATGTGATGTTCGACCGTATCATCGACTCCGCTGCTTCCACTGCTGTTGCCTGCGTCAAGGGCGATAACAACGGCATCGGCGCCGAGACCGCCAAGCGCTTCATCGCCGACGGCATGAAGGCCGGCGACAAGATCCTCATCATGCCCGGTGACAACTCTTCCGTTCCTACCATGCGTAACGACGGCTTCTTCAGCGTGCTGAAGGAGAATGGCTGGACCGAGGAGCAGATCGCTGCCATCCAGTCCACCGACTACACCGGCTGGAGCCGCAGCAAGGGCAAGGAGCTGTTCATCAACTGGCTGGATGCCAGCACTGTTGAGGACATCACCGCCACCAAGTGGATCTTCACCCACGACGACGAGATCGCCATGGGCATCCTGGAGGCGCTGAAGAGCTCCGAGATCGACGCCGAGAAGAAGGATGCCTTCCTGAACGCCGGTGTGCATCTGGGCACCTCCTCCGGTCTGAACGAGATCTACTCCGTGCTGAAGGGCATCCATCAGAAGGATTACACCGCTGAGGTTGCCAAGCTGGCCGATCTGTTCTCCGTTACTTACGATCCCGCGATGATCAAGGCTGCCGTGGATGACATGGTCACCCACATCGAGGGCGGTACCGTCACCCAGGATCACGTCATCGCCGTGTCCGTGGTGGATGCTACCAACGTCAACGACTTCCAGGGCTTCGGTGACGCTGTCTCCAAGTAAGTAAAGTCGTTTCCGAGGGCTTCGCGGGCGCTTCGGCGCCCGCGGGGCACCTCCCCCTTCGCAGAAGGGATCTTATCAAACAGCAAAGAGAGGCGTGCGGCATGGAATTGCTGAAAATGACCAATATCACCAAATCATTCTCCGGTGTGGAAGTGCTTTCGCACGTTGATTTTTCCGTGGAGCGCGGGGAAGTACACGCGCTGCTGGGAGAGAACGGCGCCGGTAAGTCCACATTGATGAACATCCTGGCGGGTGTGCATCAGCGGGATGAGGGCGAGATCGAGTTTGACGGGGAGCAAATGCATGACATTTCCGTCAAGCGGACAGAACAGGCAGGTATCGCCTTTGTACACCAGGAGTTGAACCTGTTTAACGATCTGAAGGTGTACGAGAACATTTTTCTTCGCAAAGAACTGCTGACCAAGCTGGGCACGCTGGATAAGCGGGCCATGCTGGAGCAGACGCGCCAGCTGATGAGCGACCTGGGCGTGGATATCGACCCCAACGCCCTGGTAGACGAGCTGGAGACCAGCAAAAAGCAGCTGCTGGAGATCGCAAAGGCACTTCACGCCAATGCGAAGCTCTTTATTCTGGACGAGCCGACCACCGCGCTGAACAACGCGGAGATCGAGCACCTGTTCAGTATCGTGCGGCGATTGAAGGAGCAGGGTAAGTCCTTCATCTTCATCTCCCACAAAATGAACGAGATATTTACCATCGCGGACCGCTACACGGTTCTGCGGAATGGATGCTTTATTCAGTCCGGCAATATTGCCGACACCACGCCGGAGGCTGTCACCCGTCTTATGGTGGGCAGCAGCTACTCCGAGGCTTCGGTGTACCAGCCCCGCCAGCTGGGTGATGTGGCGCTGAAGCTGGAGCACCTCAGCGGTGAAGGGTTCGAGAACGTGGACCTGGAGGTGCGTAAGGGCGAGATCATCGGCCTGACGGGCCTGAAGGGCGCCGGCGTCAGCGAGATGATGCAGGCGATCTTCGGCGCGATTCCCATCAGCTCGGGCACGGTGTATGTCAACGGAGAGCCGCTGCACCACGGCGGCATACATAACGCCATGCGCCACAAGATCGGCATGATCCCCGCCAACCGCAAGGAAAACTCCGTCATCCCGGATTTCACGCTGCTGGAGAACAACTACATCTCCGAGCACACGCTTTCTGCCAATCACCAGCTGATCCGCGGGCGGAAAGAGGTGGCGCAGTACAACAGGATGCGGGATATGCTGAACATAAAGGCCAACAGCCATGACGACCTGATCCTGTCACTGTCCGGCGGCAACCAGCAGAAGGTGATCCTGGGCCGGTGGCTCACCACCGAGGCGGATATCCTTATCATGGATAACCCCACCCAGGGTATCGACGTGGGCGCCAAGGCGGAGATCTACAAGCTGATCCTGGAGCTGGCCGAGAAGGGCAAGACCATCTTGGTCAACACCCTGGAGATACCGGAGATACAGAAGATCGCGGATCGCTGTGTGGTGTTCTACCACGGGCATATCCAGACCATCCTGCCCCGTGAGGAGATCACGGAGGAGAGAGTTATGCTGTATGCGACCAATGTGATACACGCAACGGAGGGAGAGGTAAACGTATGAGTCAGAACACGGAACTGAAGGCCCAGGCCAAAAAACCGGGGCTGAACAAGAAGGGCATTGCCGCCTGGATCAATAATTACAGCTTTATCCTCATCGCACTGGCGATCTTCATCGCCTATCTGTTTATCAACCACGGCGCGACCACATGGAGTGGCGTGATGAACATCCTGCGGCACTCCGCCGTGGTGGGCATCATGGCCTTCGGCATGGGCCTGGTCATCATCACCGGCGGCATCGACCTGTCCGTGGGCTCCATGCTGGCGCTGGTGGGCAGCTTCTCCGTGGTGGTGTTCAATGCCACGGACAGCGTGTTCCTCACATTGCTGTTCGCCCTGGTGGCCGGCGGCTTGTGCGGCCTGTTCAACGGTGTGCTCATCGGCCTGGTGAAAATGCCCGCGTTCATCGTGACGCTGGCCACAATGCTGATCTTCCGTTCTGTGGCACAGTATTATCTGCGTACCACCGGATCTTCCATCTTCAACATGACCGGCACGCTGGACCACTATGCCAGCTTCTACGGCTTCGGCCAACTGAAGATCGCCACCGTTCCCGTGGTGGGCATCGTGCTGCTGGTGGTCACGGTCATCATGGTGTTCATATCCACCTGCACAAAGTTTGGCAAGACCGTCTATGCCCTGGGCAGCAATGAACGCGCTGCCGCCCTGGCCGGTATCAACGTCAACCGTACCCGTGTGGCGGTCTATGTCATCACCGGCATACTCACCGGCCTGAGCGCTTTCCTGTGGCTGGCTATGAACGGCTCCGTCGACCCGGCCACCCTCGGTAAGAGCAACGAGATGTACGCCATCGCCGCGGTGGTCATCGGCGGTATCAGTATGAGTGGCGGCAAGGGCAAGCTTCTGGGTGTTCTGTTCGGCGCCATGAGCTATACCATCATCGACAAGATCATCGCCTCCCTGCAGGTGGACGCTCTGATCAACGATACCATCAAGGGCTCGATTTTGCTGGTGGCCGTTATCATCCAGCTGGTGGTGCCCATGATCCGTTCCCGCGTAAAAACGAAACATACTTCGGAGGTGTAATAACATGAAAAAGTACGCTGATGTGAGTAAGGTCGTCTACGATCCCAAGGGGACCGACCCCTTTACCTTCCGTTGGTATGACCCGGACGAGGTCATCGCCGGCAAGAAAATGCGTGAGCACCTGAAGTTCGCGTTGAGCTATTGGCATACCATCGACGCCGAGGGCGTGGATATGTTCGGCTCCGGTACCATGGATAAGTCCATGGGCCAGACGGACCCCATGGCCAAGTTCCGCGCCAAGGCGGACTTCGCCTTCGAGCTGATGGAAAAGCTGGACATCGACTACTACTGCTTCCATGACGTGGACATCGCCCCGGAGGGCGCTACCCTGGCCGAGAGCATCGCCAACTTCCGCGTGATGGTGGATTATCTGTACGAGCTGCAGAAGAAGACCGGCAAGAAGTGCCTGTGGGTAACGGCCAACAACTTCGGCGACAAGAAGTTTATGGCCGGTGCAGCCACCTCCTGCTGCGCCGATGTGTTTGCCGCCGCCGCCGCTAAAGTCCGGGCCTGCCTGGATGCCGCGGTGAAGCTGGGCGCCACCGGCTATGTATTCTGGGGCGGCCGCGAGGGCTACGACACCCTGCTGAACACCGACATGGGGCTGGAGCTTGACAACATGGCCCGCTTCCTGCGTATGGCCCGTGACTACGGCCGCAAGATCGGCTTTACCGGCGATTTCTATCTGGAGCCCAAGCCGAAGGAGCCCACCAAGCACCAGTACGACTTCGATGTGGCTACCTGCATGAACTTCCTGCGGAAGTACGACCTGACGGCGGATTTCAAGATGAACATCGAGGCCAACCACGCCACCCTGGCGGGCCATACCTTCGAGCATGAGCTGCGTACTGCCATCGTCAACGGCAGCTTTGGCTCCATCGACGCCAACGAGGGCGACTATCTGCTGGGATGGGATACCGACCAGTTCCCCGCCAACGTGTACAGCGCCACCTACTGCATGATGGAGGTCCTCCGCGCCGGCGGCTTTACCAACGGCGGCCTGAACTTTGACGCCAAAGCCAGACGCCAGTCCAACACCTTCGAGGATATCCTGCTGGCCTATATCTCCGGTATGGACACCTTCGCTCTGGGCCTCCGCAAGGCGCTGGAGCTAAAAGCGGATGGCCGTCTGGACCAGTTCGTCAAGGAGCGCTACAGCAGCTATGACAGCGGCGTGGGCAAGAAGATCGTGGATGGTGAGATGACCCTGGAGTCCCTGGCGGATTACGCCGAGGGCCTCAAGAACTTCGATGTGCCCAGCGGCCGTCAGGAGTATCTGGAATCTGTGGTCAACCGGGTGCTGTTCCACTGAGAAATGACATATTGCGGGCCGCCCGGAAGGGCGGCCCTGCCTAAAGGAGGCGCAAGGCTATGAAGGAATATTTGCTGGGTATCGACCTGGGCACCTCCGGTACCAAGACGGTGCTGTTCCGCAGTGATGGTACGGCCATGGCCGCCCACACGGTGGAATACCCCCTCTACCAGCCCCAGAACGGCTGGGCTGAGCAGGAGCCGTCCGACTGGTGGCGTGCCGTGCAGGAGACGGTGCAGGCCGTGCTGCACAAAAGCGGTGTGGCCGCCGCCGATATTGCCGGTGTAGGCATCTCCGGGCAGATGCACGGTCTGGTGATGCTGGACGAGAGGGGAGAGGTGCTGCACCGCAGCATCCTGTGGTGCGATGGCCGCACCGGCGAGGAGTGCCGTGAGATCACCGAGACTGTGGGCGCGGAGAAACTCATCGCCATCACCGCGAACCCCGCCCTGGCGGGCTTTACCGCTGGGAAGATCCTGTGGGTGCGGAAGCATCTGCCGGAGGTCTACAAGGCCTGCCGTCATATCCTGCTGCCCAAGGATTACATTCGCTACTGCCTCACCGGCCAGTTTGCCACCGAGGTATCCGACGCCTCCGGCATGAACCTGCTGGACGTGCCCCGGCGGCAGTGGTCCGACGAGATACTGAACAAGCTGGACATCGACCCGGCGCTGCTGGGCCGGATGTACGAGTCTGTGGACGTGACCGGAACGGTGACGGCGGAAGCCGCCGCCCTGACCGGCCTGGCCGAGGGTACGCCCGTGGTGGGCGGCGCGGGCGACAACGCCGCCGCGGCTGTGGGCACCGGTACTGTCCGCTACGGAAAGGCCTTTACGACGCTGGGCACCTCCGGCGTGGTCTTTGCCCATGCGGACAGCGTTTCCATCGACCCGGCGGGCCGCGTACACACCTTCTGCTCCGCCGTTCCCGGCAAGTGGGCGGTAATGAGCTGCACGCTGGCGGCGGGTCAGTCCCTGCGTTGGCTGCGGGATACCTGCTGTGCCGGCGAGGTGGCCGAGGCGGCCAAACAGGGCGTGGACCCCTACGAGCTGATGACGGCCCTGGCCGAGAAAACCCCCATCGGCGCCGACGGCCTGTTGTTCCTGCCCTATCTGATGGGCGAGCGATCCCCGCTGTTGGACGAGAAGGCCCGGGGCGCGTTTATCGGCCTGTCCGGCGGCCATGGCCGCGGCCACCTGATCCGCGCCGTGCTGGAGGGCGTTACCTACTCCCAGCGTCAGTGCGTGGATGTGCTCCGTGGCATGAATGTGCCTACGGAGGAAATGATGGCCTGCGGCGGCGGCGCGCGGAGCGCATTCTGGCGTCAAATGCTGGCCGATGTGTACGGCTGCCCCATCCAGACCGCCAAGGCGGCGCTGGAGGGCCCGGCGCTGGGCGTGGCTATTCTGGCCGGTGTTGGCACCGGTGTGTATCCCTCCGTGGAGAGCGCCTGCGATGCCATCGTCAAGCCGGATACCGTTCTGTACCCCGATGCGGAATGTGGCCGCGCCTATGAGCCCTACTACCAGCTCTATCTGCGGCAATATCCCGCGCTGCGGGAGACCTTCCATGCCCTGGCCGCCATGAGGAGCCGGGCATGAGCGGCGCAAAGCGTATCCTGCCGCTGCTGGCGGCCCTGTGCTTCGCTCTGTTTCTGCTGTATGGCGTCTATTTCAACGCCTTCGGCGCCAACGCCGAGTCCATGATGGCCTTTTTCGACATCACCGAAAGCCGTCAGGGCTTCGTGATGACCATTCAGTCCCTGGGCGGCATCGTGATGACGGTGCTGCTGGGCCTGTTCGGCGAACGGCTCCACAAGCTGTACGGCCTGTTGGCCGGCGCGGTGCTGGTGGGCGTGGCCGGTGTGACCATCGGCACCATGCCCCTGTACGGCAATGACAGCTACGGGCTGCTGCTGGTGTTTGCGCTGATCGGCGGTGTGGGCTATATCACGATCGACCTACTGATGAACGGCGTCATCGCCGACGTGTTTCCCGAGAAGAAGAGCACGCTGCTGCCCATCGTTCACGGCTTCTACGGCCTGGGCGCCATGCTGGCACCCCTGCTGGTGACATGGCTTACCGACAGCGGCCGCCCCGCCACCTTTGCCGTACCGTATCTGGTGCTGGGCGCGGCGGCGTTGGTGTTGGGCGCGGTATTCTGGGCGGTGTCCCGCCGCGCCACGCCCCACACGCCCTACGCCGATATGACGGCCCTGCGGGACAGGTCCGTGGCCAACCCGGCGGAGATCTTTCGTGACAAGCGCGCATGGCTCTATCTGCTGTGCTGTTTCCTGTATCTGTGCTTCCAGAACGGCATCGCCGTCTGGCTGCCCAACTACTACAAGACCGTGCACCACATGGCAGGCGGTGCGGCCAACGCCATGCTCACCCTGTTTTTCCTGGGCGCACTGGTGGTCCGTATGCTCTCGCCGCTGGTGTATAAGCGTATGCCGGTGCGGACTTTCTATCTGCTTACCTGTTTTTTGTCGGCTGGCGTGTTTGCGGTTTTGCTGCTGACGCCGTCTTTGGCCGTCCAGCGGGTGCTTTTGGTGCTGCTGGGCCTGCTGCAGGGCGCGGAGGTCCCGGCCCTGGTGATCCTTTGCTGCGAGACGTTCCCCACTCGGACGGCTTCGGCCTCATCCATCATCGTGCTGGGCGTATCTCTGTCAGCACTGATCGCGCCCACGGTGCTGGGGCGGCTCATCGAGCAGGTAGGCTACGGCATCCCCCTGTGGGGCCTGACGGCCTGCCTGCCGCTGTCGGCGGCGGTGCTGCTGGCCATACGCCGTGACGCGCCGGCGCGGGCATGACCTTGCCTTTTCCCCGGGCAGCGGGCAAGAAACTTTTTCACGGGCGCTACTCCCACCCACCAAACCTTCCTTATAAAAAACTTCCTTCCTTTATCTCGCTGCCTTTGCTTCAGGCCGTCGGAGGTGTCATTGACGCCTCCGACAGCCTGTGGGCTTTGCGGCTATGCGGGGCGCCCTTGCCGTTTTCCCTGCAAAGCACGCTGCATTCCGCAGTATTTTTGGCAATTTTATTTCGGAAAAGTATTACTTTTTTCCTGTGCTGTGCTATCTTATAGGCGACGGTTAGTCACATCTAACTGCTGCAAAATATAGAGGAGCGATCTGCCATGAAGAGATTTGCCATGTTTGCCGCCGGTGTGCTGTTCGGCACCACCGGCATTAAGGTCCTGGGCAGCAAGGACACCAAGAAAGCCTAGGGGCACTTTTTTCACACATTTTTTTATAGCCGCAGTCACAGTACGGTCCGCCGGAGGCCAGGGTATACGTCCGCACAAAGCTTGTCGCGCCGCCGGTCTCACTCATGGTATAGTCCGGATGACACAGAGCCAGCGTCAGGTCGTACGATCCCAGTTCTTGCATCAGTGTGCAGATACCGCACCGGGTAAACCGCCCTTCATAGCCGCTGCCGCCCGGGTATTCGTAAAAGTCCGTCAGCCGTTCCACGTCCGGCCGTTCTGGCATGGACAGGACGAGTGCGCCAAGCAGGGCACAGTTGACGATATTCATCTTAAAGCGGTCCGCTGTCAGCTGCCGCCGAACAGATACCCAAGGACGCACGGGGCCGTTTCATCACCGGAGATACTGCTTTAAAGCATCTCTCCGTTTTGCATGTGGAATGCGAAATACAAAAAGCCGCACGGGAACACCGTACGGCTGGCTTTGCAGGCACAAGGCCTACCCTTATCCAATAATACCCTATTTCGACTGCATTTTCAATCTGAACATCTTAAGGCGTTTTTTGCCCCCAAATTCCGTGTGGTTGTCTCAGTTTTGCCTGTGTGGGTCAGGTTGTGGGTCAAATGAGAAAACGGCGGCAAATTGAACTTGCCGCCGCATTACTGTTTTCGCACTTTGACCCATATTTTTCAGCAACTTATGCGGTCAACGCAAAATAAAAAACTGAACTTTTAACGCAGAAAAACCGCCTAAAAAAGCGGCTTTTCAAAGTTTTTTGGTCGGAGTGCGGGGACTCGAACCCCGGGCCTCCTGCTCCCAAACTTTTGAATAAAGATTTTTCTGCTTTTTCCGGTGCTTTATAGCCGTTTTTGTTTTGTTATGGCCGCTCTTCGCAACTCTTAACTCCACTGTTTCCACATACTCCACGGCTGTCTGTAGTCAAACATGTGGTCAAAAACCGCTTTCTGAACACCCTCGTGACAGGGGACAGAAAGCGGTTTTTCATAGTTTGCCGGAATGACGCGGACAGATGATTTGCCTCTCCAGTCTGTCGCATTGTACCTCTGATGAGGTGGTTAAGCAAGTCCTTTATGCAAGGATAGGCGGCGCAGAATTTGCATCGCTATAGACAAAGAATAGGGACTTTCCCTTAATACGAGCTGTGTTTTAAGGGAAAGCGCACCAGAAGTAAGGGAAAGTATCTGCGCCCTGCGAGAGAAACGCCGTTGACTTTCATCATAATTTTATCGTGAATATTTTTCGATTGGCACTCAAAGCGAGTTGATTTTCATCATAGCGATATGAGAATCCTTGAAGAATTCTGGTACAGCAATATTAGGCAGACCAAGTGTGATACTTCGCCCTGCACGGAAAGAAACAGCAGGAACTGATCTGCAGGAATAAAGAGAAGCTTCGTGTCACCATGACGGACGAACAAGAGAAATTGTTTGAGACAGGATCGTGCTGGAGATCATGGACGAATACTTGAACGCGTAGCGCAGCACCCATCGGTCAAGCTTTGGCCGCCGAGCGTGTTTTATACCAAAGTGCGTACCTGGCATTGTAAAAACGCTATATCAGTGATATAATGAATTCAATCATCTGATAAAGGAGAATTACAGATGCCGTTCAGTTCCGAAATTAAGAATTTCAGATTATCTTGTCTGATGAATCAAACAGAATTCGGCACCGCTCTCGGTGTTTCTTTTACGACCGTGAACCGCTGGGAAAACGGGAAAGCCCGCCCTAATATCAAGGCAATGAAAGCGCTGAAGCAGTATTGTGAGGAGCATGACCTTCCCTATGAGCCGCTTGAAAAAAGCTGGCGCGAGAATAGAATTCAGGAGGGCACGGTATGATCGATTTCGGCAATCTTGAAAAATACCGGGAAAACAACCGCATTGAGGCCAAGAAAGCTCTTGGTGGACTGCCCAAGAGCATTTGGGAAACCTATTCCGCTTTTGCCAATACCTACGGCGGCATTATCCTGCTGGGAGTGGAAGAATGGGCAGATAAATCCTTGCACACAGTGGATCTGCCCGATCCGGACAGACTTATCAAGGAGTTCTGGGACATCGCCAATAATCCCAACAAGACCAGCGTGAATGTGCTGTCATCCAAAGATGTATTTGTGCAAGAGGTCGATGGCGATCATATCGTGGTCATCAATGTCCCCCGTGCCGAGCGCTCCTATAAACCGGTGTATGTGGACGGCAATCCGCTCTGCACATACCGCCGTAACGGTGAGGGCGACTATCGCTGCACCAAGGAGGAATATCAGGCTATGGTGCGCGACGCATCGGTAAAGACGCAGGATATGCTGGTTCTGAACGAAATGGACTTGACGGTGTTCAACCAGGAGAGCATCCGCAGCTACCGTCAGAGAATGCGTCTTTCTCGACCCGGTCATGTGTGGGAAGCGTTGGAGGATGAAGATTTCCTTCTGAAGCTGGGTGCCGTGGGCATCGGCTCTGACGGAAAGAAGCATCCCACCTCTGCCGGACTTCTCATGTTCGGCAACGAATACGATATTGTGCGGGAATTCAACGCTTACTTTCTGGACTATCAGGAACAGTATGACGCTGATACCCGTTGGACTGACCGTATCATATCTTCCTCTGGCGACTGGAGCGGCAATGTGTATGACTTCTATTTCCGGGTCTACAACAAGCTGATTCAGGATATTAAGGTGCCCTTCAAAATGGACGGTGGTACCCGTATTGATGATACCCCAGTGCATCAGGCACTGCGTGAAGCACTGGCCAACTGTTTGGTGAATGCCGATTATTACGGCAGACAGGGGTTGGTCATCGTCAAAAAGCGTAATAGCATTACGATGTCTAATCCGGGCAGCTTCCGCATCGAAATTGATGCCGCAAAGAGCGGCGGTGTTTCTGATCCGCGTAATGGAGCGATGCTGAAGATGTTCAACCTAATTGATATTGGTGAGCGTGCTGGTAGCGGCATCCCGAATATCTTCCGTGTCTGGAGTGATCAGAATTGGACAACTCCAAAGATTACAGAGCAACTGGAGCCAGAGCGGACAATTTTATCGCTCACCTTTGAAAAGGCAAGCGATAAAAAGCAAGCGATAAAGGCAAGCAATTCCACAATTTACAGCAGACAAAAACAATCCGTCATCGAATACTTGACCCGCGAGATTCAAGCGGATTGTAAAACGATTGCGGATCTGTTGGGGATCAGCAGTCCTCGTGCCAGAGCAGTGCTTACAAAAATGGTGAAAGAAGAAATCATTATTACCGAAGGCGGCAACCGCAATAGAACATACAAATTGAAATCCTAAGTGTCCACTATAACGGACACCACTTATGGTAGACTTTTAGAGAGAAATTGCAGCAACCAAAATGATGTTTTCCGGGGGTTTTGTATGAGAAATGAATTATTTAAAAATATCCCCAGTAAAGTCGGGGATTTGGTCAAGGATGTACGCAATGGCCGCATCGGTCTGCCTGATCTTCAGCGTCCTTTTGTTTGGAGGGACAATAAAGTTCGTGAGTTGTTTGACTCTATGCTCAAGGGCTATCCCATTGGCTATATCATGCTGTGGGAGTCTCCAGTTGATTATGAGAGCAAAAAGAGCACGATTGGAGATAACTCAAAAACCTATGAAGAACCTAAGGAACTCGTCATTGACGGTCAGCAGCGTTTGACTGCCCTTGTTGCGGCTATGTTTGCGGTCAAGGTGAAGGACAAGAATTTCGCAGATCGTGAAATAAAAATCTCCTATAATCCGCTGACTCGCGAATTTGCCGTGTGGTCCCAGGCATACGAAAAGGACACCGAGTGGATCAGTCGCATCAGTGATGTGTTCCTGGCAAAAGAGGACAATTCCATCAGCTCTCTTCGGCGGCGTTTTATCAAGGAAGCCAACGAAGGCCGCAGTAAGAAAGAACTCCCCTTGCTGACAGACGAGGAAGAAGATAGGATCGAAGATAACATCAATGCGCTTCTGAATTTGTCTGATTATTCTCTGCCTACTCTGGAAATCAGTTACACGGCAGACGAAGAAGACGTCGCAGATATTTTCGTCAGAGTCAATTCTGGCGGACAGAGTCTGACGGAGAACAACTTCATTCAGACTCTTATCTCCGTTTACGAGAATGAAACCAGCGATAAGATCAATGCGTTTGCAGCAGCCTCCAGAGTGCCAGACGCCAATACCTCTTACAACACACTTTTGGCAATTGAACCTTCTCATCTGATTCGCATGGCTGTTGGCGTTGGTTTCAAGCGTGCCCGGTTGAGATACGCCTACATGCTTTTGCGAGGTAAAAATCTTGAGACCGGAAAGTTCTCTGATGAAGTCCGGCATGAAAATCTCCAGATTTTCAAGGACGCTTTGGACAAGGTCATGAACCTTAACAACTGGCACAGTTTCATTAACATCGTGGCAGAGGCCGGATATATCAGCGACAAGCTGATTGCATCGTCCAACGCTATCGTTTTCAGTTATGTCCTTTACCTGATTGCCAAATACGACTACAAACTGGATGCGGCTCAGTTGAAGAAATGCATCAGCAAGTGGTTCTTTATGAGCACTATCACATATTTCTACACCGGCTCCACGGAGTCTGAAGTAGAAAAGCAGTTTGCAGATCTGCGTGACGTTCATACGGCGGCAGAGTTTATTGCCTATATTGACCGCGTAATCGAAACGCACTTCACAGACGATTATTTCAGTTTGACGCTACCTAACGAGCTGAACAGCGCTGCGGCTATTTCTCCGGCGTGGTATGGATATGTGGCAGCTCAGATCGTGCTGAATACCCCTATGCTGTTCAGTAATGCCCCTGTGTCCAAGTATTTCATCTTGGGTTCCAGCGGAACGAAGAATGCTATCGACAAGCATCACATTTTCCCGAAAAACTACCTGACCGGCATTGGTTTTACCAGCGACCGTGACCGGAACCAGATCGCAAACTTTACCTATCTCGACTACGCCACCAACATCGAGATTTCAGATAAGGCGCCCCAAGATTATGTCTCTCATTACCGCCAAAAGCTGGGCGAAGAAGGTTATCGCAAAACCTGCAAGGAACACGCTCTGCCGGATAACTTCGAAAATATGGACTACATGGAGTTCCTAAGTCAGCGCAGAATCTTGATGGCACAAACTGTTCGCAAGGCGTATCAGAGATTGTGTGAGTGATAGAAAGGGTTTATTTGTATGATTAAAGATATTATGACGGCTAACGAATCGATTGCGCCTAATAGTCGCGAGATGGAAATTCTTAAAGAGCATTTTCCAGCCTGCTTTCACAGCGACGGTAGGGCTTGCCCTCGGCACGTTTCCTGTCCATGAACTGGTAGACCGGTTCATCCAGCGGTGCGGTCAGCAAATAGACGCTCATAACAAGAAAGAGTGTCCGCCGTAAAGACGACGCGCCAATTTTGCTCGTGGATTTGTGCCTGCCGGTCACATCACCGGAATCGTTTGGTGGAGCATCCAGCCCAGCATAGGCCACGAGCGCTTTCTTGGAATAAAAGCGGCGCACATCCCCGATTTCAGCTATGAGCTGCGGGTCGAGCGTCGGGCCTACGCCGAACAGATCCATGACAACGGGATATTCCGGCAGCACGGAAGCCAATGATTGTATTTCGTGTTTGAGCGCAGCAAGCGCGGCAGAGGTCGCTCTGAACTGCGCAACCGCCTGTTCCACGAGCAGCTTGGTCGTTTCAGATTTCGGTATGACGTCAATGTGTCCGCAGGTCTCGGCGTGAATGGTATGCGCTTTTTCTTCGCTGAAGTTGTATCCAGACGCTGAATGAATTCAGTAGGAAGATGAAGAAATAATGTGCGATTTAGAAATTCGCACACTCGCACCTGCCTTTCGGTTTTGGTAGACTGTAACCGAAAGGCGGGTGCATTTTGCATTGCAGACCTGCCGGGGAAATTTTGAATGGGAGGATCACATATGGAATCGCTATTTGAGCAGCTGGGCGGCACTTACACAAGGCGGGGGGACTATTGCTTGCCGGATGTTTGCTTACCGCCCGAAGAAAAACGACCCATCGGCATTTACGGGCAGCGGCGGCGAGCTTTTCTGAAGGCGCACCACCGGGTGCTGTATTATAACCTGCTGACCGCCGGGACACTGGGCGGCCACCTTGCAGACATCGAGGAGCAGGCCCAGGAACTCTTTCTTCGGTTGGTAGAACAATACGCAGACACCGAGGGCGTGACGGAGACCTTGAAAGCCGATGACCCGATGGCGTGGGTGCGGAAGATGAACGGTATCCAAAACCGAGCGAACGAGATCGTGATGCAGGAAATTGTATATGGGTAACGAGCAAGCGGGGGTCGATGACCTCCGCTTGTTTTGTGCGCAGAAAAGAACAATGCTATTTTGAAACGACATTGTTCCGAACTTTGTTGACATTGTTCTTTTATTCGGGTATAATGTACTTGTGATTTTATGCGTGGAGGTATCCCCTATGGCTGAAATGATCTCGGTAAGAGAGGCAGCAGTGCGCTGGAATATAACGGAGCGGAGAGTTGCGACGCTCTGCAAGAATGGGAGAATCGCCGGTGCGAAAAAGCAGGGCAATCGTTGGCTGATCCCCGCTGATACGCAGAAGCCGGCGGATCAGCGGCTCAAGACGGGCGCTTTCCGCAAGACGGAGCGCGCGCCGAAGCTGCCCCTGCCCATCGGCGTGTCCAACTACTGCCTTGCATCGTCGGAATACTACTACATCGACAAGACGATGATGATCAAGGACTTTATCGACGAGCGTCCAATGGTGACGCTGTTTACTCGCCCCCGCCGCTTCGGCAAGACGCTGAATATGGATATGCTGCGCACTTATTTTGAAAAGAGCGACAAGGATACCTCCGTCTACTTCCGGGATAAGAAGATCTGGGCCTGCGGCCAGAAGTACCGGGATTATCAGGGCAAGTACCCTGTGATCTTCCTGACCTTCAAGGATGTGAAGTTTGATACTTGGGAGGAGACCTTTGCGGCCATCCGGGATATTTTCGCAAAGGAGACCCGGCGGCACAAGGAACTGCTGGCCAGCGATAAGTGCGACGAGTACAGCAAAAAGACCTATGAAAAGCTGGCAGACGGCAAGGTCAGCGAGGTAGAGCTGGCTTCGGCACTGCTGGACCTGTCCGCTATGCTGCACAAGCACTATGCCGTTGCGCCCATTATCATCATCGACGAGTACGACACCCCCATCCAGCAGGGCTATCAGAAGGACTATTACGACAAGGTCATCCGGTTTATGCGAAACCTGTTTTCCGGCGGGTTCAAGGATAATCAGCACCTGTCCTTCGGCTTCCTTACCGGCATTCTGCGGGTGGCAAAGGAGAGTATTTTCAGCGGGATGAACAACCTGTCCATCAACTCCGTGCTGGACAACAAATACAGTGCCTACTTCGGCTTCACCGCCGACGAGGTGATGGAGATGGCGGAATACTACGGCGCTGCCGATAAGTACGACGAAATTTGCCGATGGTACGACGGCTACCGCTTCGGCAAGACGGAAATTTTCAACCCGTGGTCGGTGGTCAACTACTTCAGCAACGAGTGCGAGCCGAGGCCCTTCTGGGTCTCCACCGGCAGCAACGATATTATCGGGGAAGTGCTTGCCCAGGCGGACGAGGAGATTTATAACCGTCTGACCTCCCTGGTCAACGGCGAGACCTTCACCACCTTCATCGACACCGGCGTGATCTATCCGCAGATCAAGAGCAATCCCTCCACCATTTACAGCTTCCTGCTGGTGACCGGCTATCTGAAGGCACTGAAAACCACGCCCTCCTTCAGCGGCGATTTTATGTGCGAGGTTTCCCTGCCCAACCGGGAGATTTCTCTGGTGTATAACAAGGAGATTTTGCAGAGGTTGGAGAATCTGATCCCGCCGTCCACGGCGATTTCCGTTCAGGAGGCCATCTTCTCCGGCGATAACGCACGGCTGAAAGCGCAGATACAGACGCTGCTGACCCAGTCGGTCAGCTCCTTCGATACTGCCGGGGAGAATTTCTACCACGGCTTTATGCTGGGGCTGTGCGCCCTGCTGGGCGGCGCTTTCGTGACCTCCAACCGGGAATCCGGCGACGGGCGCTATGACATTCAGTTGAAGCCCACGCAAAAGGGTCTTCCGGGCATCCTGATCAAGCTGAAAACGGAGAAAAATTGCAGCGATGAGCAGCTGAAAAAGCTGTCCGAGACGGCCTTGCAGCAGATCAACGATAAGAAATACGAAACCGAGCTGACGACCGCCGGGGTCAGGACGATTTATAAATACGGCGTGGCCTTCAGCGGTAAAAAGGTTGAAGTGGCAGTCGGGTGAGGAGAGAGAATTCCAAAGTATCAAATTGATACTTTGGCGAAATCCCAAAGTGTCAGCACGGTGGTTCCAAAGTGCCAAATTGGCACTTTAGGGCAGAAATTATGAATTAAACCATATTGGAGGATGCACGATGAGCACCAACATTTCGAAAAAGAAGCGGGACGATCTGCTGGACAAAATCAAGCAGATTCGTGCCTTTATTGCTGCAGCACCGCAGGATGAGAATACGGGCAACCTGCTCTCCTACCTGTCCGAACTCGAAAAAGATGTGAACGGGAAAAAGTACGGTCTCGTATTCGAGGAGCATCGGGAGGAAATCGATGAGGTGTTGGATACCCATACGCCAGTACTGGCCGAAGAGGCAGATCTGTTTATTGACCACGGTGGGCAGATGAATTTCCTGCTTGAAGGGGATAACCTTGCCGCACTGAAACTGTTGGAAAAGACGCATCGTGGTAAGATTGACCTCATCTATATTGATCCTCCGTATAATACGGGCAATAAAGACTTCATCTATGACGATGCTTTTGTAGATAAGAACGACTGCTTTACGCATTCAAAATGGCTGTCATTTATGGAAAAACGACTCAAAATTGCCAGACGACTTTTGAGTGGGAATGGTGTGATCTTTATCTCCATCGACGACCGGGAGGAAGCCGGTCTACGGTTACTGTGTGATGAGATTTTTGGCGAGAATTGCTTCGTGTCGAACATAGCGTGGCAACGCAATTACTCAGCAAGAAACGACTCCAAGGGCATTGTGACCGAAGTGGAGCATCTTCTGGTTTATAGCCGTTCAGAAAGTTGGAGTCCTAAAAAGCTCCCACGAACTGCCGAAATGGACGCAAAATACAAAAATCCTGATAATGATTTTGCTATGTGGCGAACAGATAATGCTTATGCAGCTGATGCATCTACTCATCAAGGAATGGTATATGCAATTCAGCATCCATTCACAGGAAAAATGCTTTATCCAAGCAATGGATCACACTGGCGGTACTCACAAGAAGTAATGCTGACAGCAATGCGTGGCTGGTGTGAGTATGAGCTTCGTGACTTAGGGGACTCTCAAAAACGTGCTGAAGTTTGTGGCGTACCAGAAGCTGATGTGAGATCGGGAGTCCAAGCAATTGTTCTATCTGAATCGTTAAGCGTTTCAAGAGAAAAAGCCCAAGCTGTGTATAACCGTGGACAGTGGCCTAAATTTTTCTTTACAAAAGGAGGAAAGGGCGGAATAGCTCGAAAAACCTATTTGACAAATGTCGGTGGAAAGCTTCCAACTAATTTATGGCTTCACTCTGATGTTGGACATACAGATGAAGCAAAGAAAGAACTTATTTCCACTTTTAACGGTAAGGTTCCCTTTGATACACCTAAGCCGACACGGCTCATAGAGCGAATTTTGCAAATTGCTTCAAATGATGATAGCCTGATTCTTGACTTCTTTGCAGGAAGTGGAACTACAGGCAATGCCGTCCTCAAATACAACGCCGAGCACGAGGGCAGCGCCCGTCGTTTTATCCTCTGCACCAACAACGAAAACGGCATTTGTCGGGATGTGACCTACGAACGCATCCGCCGTGTCATTGATAAAGAAGACTATGCCGCCAGCCTGAAATACTATAAAGTTGACTATGTACCTATTTCGGATCGTATGTACTACGAGTACGCCGATGAACTGCTCCGCCATATCCGGGAGCTGGTGGAGCTGGAAAACGGCATCAATTTTACGGGCAACGAGGAAATTGCCATCGTGCTGACAGATGAGGAGTTAGAGATATTTTTGGATGATGAAGGTATCTGTAAGAGATGCCGAAAGCTCTATATGGGGCACGATGTATTGCTGGACGCTCAGCAAGCGCAAGCGCTGCAGGAATATAACATTGCAGTGAATGTTATTCCGGATTATTACTACAAAGAATTGGAGGGATAAATATGGGGATTACGCTTGCAAATTTTCAACTTAAAGCCATTGAGGCCCTTATGGAAGCTATGGGAGAGCCCAATAGGGATATTATCCTGAAGAGTTGTACTGGTAGCGGCAAAACCATTATCCTTACACACTTTATGGATGAGTATCTGAAGAGCACAAACAAAGCGGTGTTTGTTTGGCTTACCCCCGGAAAAGGTAATCTTGAATTACAGAGTAAAGCCAAAATGGATAAATACATTCACGGCAGCAACACAAAACTCTTATCCGATATAATGTCTTCTGGCTTTGAAGAAAATGATGCCTGTTTCATCAACTGGGAAAAGCTTACTAAGAAAGGGAACAATGCACTTAAGGATAGTGAGCGAACAAACTTTGTCGAACATATTCAGAATGCAATTGACAACGGTTTGACTTTTACCATAATTGTTGACGAGTCACATCAGAATGATACGATCAAAGCAGATGACATTCTTGCCCTGTTCAATGCGAATAAGATTATCCGTTGTTCCGCTACACCTAAAAACTACAAGAATGCTCTGCTGATAGAGATTCCAGAAGAAGATGTTATTGCTGAAGGCCTGATAAAAAAGCTCCTGATAATCAATGAAAATTTTGAACAGCATATTAGCGTTGAAGATCAGATATCCTACCTGCTGGATAAAGCCCTCGAGAAGCAACGAGACTTACGAGCCGCATACGCCAAGAAAGATTCTGGCGTAAATCCATTGATTATCGTCCAATTACCGAATAAATCAGATGCACTGCTTGACCGTGTCGAAGAGTACTTCGAAAGCAAAGGCATTACTTACGAGAATAACCTTCTATCGGTATGGTTGTCTGATAAGAAACAGAACCTTGAGGATATTGAAGATAATGACGCTACTCCAATAGCTGTAATTATCAAACAGGCGGTTGCTACCGGTTGGGATTGCCCAAGAGCGCAGATTCTCGTGAAGCTCCGTGACAATATGAGCGAGGTATTTGAAATACAGACGATTGGAAGGATTCGCCGGATGCCGGAAGCAAAGCATTATGGCGAAGACCTTTTAGATTGCTGTTATCTTTATACGCTGGATGAGAAATTTACGGAAAGCGTTAAATTGAGTTTGGGCACGGGAGCATTAGATGCTTATAAAGTATTCTTGAAGCCGGAATATCGTTCCTTTACGCTTATCAGCCAATTTAAAACTGATATTCCATTTCCACGCGATGCTAAGTTTGCACTCAAAGTTATTTGGAAGTTCTTTGAGAAAAAATACCATACCGCTACAGACCTCGATAAAAACCAAAGTCAGTTAGAAGCTTATGGCTATTCTTTCAACGAAGATATTGTGGATTTTACCAAATCTGGTTCCGTCAGCGTACTGAGCAAAGACCAAATCACAGAATTAAATGACATCTCGATTCACGAGCCATTGAATACGCATAAACACGGCAAAGAGTATCATCACTGTGTCGCTGAGATTGGGTACAAAGCCAATTTGGACTATAGCAGCACTAATACCATTATGCGTAAGCTGTTCCTAAACGGAGTTCGGTGCGACGCAAAAATTCTTCGTCTGGAAACACGAGACCTATATGCATTTATTATCAACAACAAGCGAAGGCTTATAGAAGATGTCCGTGATGCTATGGCTGATGAGTCTTTGCAGCTAACGCTTGCAATTCCCCGGATAACAGAAAAACCAGTGGGGTTTCCTCTTGAAATGATTTTCACATATGACGGAACATCAAAGTCACAGATGGAATACACCAAGAATGTCTATACAGGGTATTTATCTTCTGCGGAAAAGAGATCTATGCCGGAGAAGCTGTTTGAGCGTTTTTGCGAAGGTAGTGGCAAAGTGAAGTGGTTCTATAAGAACGGAGATAAGGGCTCAGAGTATTTCTCGATTGTTTATACGGATAACTTTGGAAAACAAAAATCCTTTTACCCCGATTATGTGGTTGGCACAAATGATGGCGATATCTGGATTATAGAAACAAAAGGTGGTTTTACAAAGTCAGGAACCAGTGAAGATATTGATCGCTTCACTGCAAAGAAATTCGGCGTTTTGAGAAAATACCTTGATGGATACAACCTACAGGGTGGCATTGTCAGACAGGATAAACAAAGTGGAGAACTATGCATTTGCGTAGACAAGTACTCAGACAATATCCACGATGAAAACTGGCAACTGCTTTCGGAAGTGCTTTAAGGAGGCGGAATATGAGAGAGCAAGAACTGTGGAAAAAAGTGCCTATCTATTTCTACTACCTTTCTATCTCTAAGCATAAAGATGCAAAAGATGATTCGGCTTACAGTACGGATCAGATTATCATCGCTTTTTCCCAATTGCTGGAATATATAATGACAAAAGGACTTCCTGAACGCAAGAAAGACATTACATCGTCAGAAAAGGTCGTGTGGTTAGATTCTTACGAGGATTTGAAAAACGGAAATTATGATGTGATTTTCAAGTCGGCAAAATACAACCACGTTCGGAATGAAATCGACACTGAAACTATGCAGGAGCGAGGACGACGAAAGAGACCTCAGGATGGAGACGAAGAAAAGACACATCTATGCATTCGCCTTGCAAAAGGCGAAAACAGGTTTCTTGCAGTTCACGAAAGCAATCACTATGGCATATTCTGCTGACTGGAGACTCGGATTGGAAGAGCTGGAAAGAAAAGATAGTACCCAACTTTAAAAAAACGGTAAAAAGTGATATTCTTGTTGCAAGCCACCATGGTTCACGGTCATTTTTTACAGATGAGGCAAATGATACTATTGACATACAGAAGAATCCGGACACCACATATATGGAAGCAATTGAATATATTGATCCAGACGTTACCCTGATATCCTGTGGAAAGTATGAGACTTACCACCACCCCAATGAAGAGGCCGAAGCTTTATACAAAAAATATAGTAGTCACAGCCAAGTTTATAGCACAAACAATTATGGACATTTACTTGGATTTATTTCAAGCAACGGAAACTATACTGTGGTACCCTCAAGATTTTGCGAAATTCAAACAGCAGCACGTAGTTTGAGCGCTACTATTGAATGTACATATTCTCAAAATGGAGAAGAAAAATCAGTTTCTAACGGTAGTAAGCTTAGTGTTGGGGGAAAGCTATATTTTAAGCTAAAAACAGCAGGTGGAATCATTGACCCAATTGAGAAAGTTCGTGTTGTATGGGAAGTTTCTAACGGTGGAATAGGCACTCATAGTTCGCACCAAGAGATATATTTCAAGGGACGGGCGGAAGATAATAATATGTTCACTTTCTCCAGAGACTTGTCTTACTATGGAACCCATCTTCTCAGATGCAAAATAAGCAACGCCAGAAAAGGCACAATAACTCGGATATTTAAGGTTGTCGGAGTTTAAAAGAATGTCCTTTTCGCATTTGAATTATGTAATAGGCCTCGCAAAGAAGCATTCTTTGCGAGGCCTATTTTTGTGCCGAGTAATCATACTTTACACACATTTTTACATCTAAGAAAAAGGCTCATGCCAAAGAGGTATTGCTGATAAATCATTCTCACGATATTCGCTTTTTCCTGATCGATAGCCACATGGCCGTTGGGGGCGATGTAATATCCATATGGGATGCTCATGGCGAAGATGCTCCTCTCTGAATTTTTAATGTTACTTATATGGAAGTTTTCTATAAGGCATCATGGAGAAGCCAAGGATATGTGGATTTAAACTTGTGAACGGGCAACAGAACCTGATATAGTCCTCTGCTTTTACTGTTTCTGGTAAAAACAAAGAATAAAGCAGAGAGAAACCTGTCTTTGATGTAAATCAAAAACAGGTTTCTTTGCTGGTCCGAGATGGGAGACTCGAACTCCCGGCCTGATGGACCCAAACCTATGTCTGAACCTTCAGCGAGGGGTCTTGCGCCCTCTTTGGCACTTTCCGGCACTCCTGCGGTTCCTCTTTAGAACTCTATTGGCCTGTTTATTTCAGCCACAGCTTTCGCCTTTTGGGATTTGTGTGGGATTGAATTCTGTATATTAAAAGTGCTTCCGACCAGATTTACCTCCGACAGCAGGTGCTTTTTGCCGCAGAGAGCAGCTCAGAAACTGCGCCGCATAAACAAAGAAATAAGCGCGATGACAAAGAAACAACAGGCTGACTTGGATGATAGCCAGCCTGCTGAGCGAAGATGCTTATTCGATGTTCTGTCTTTCAGCAGCAATGCGTGTTCTTTTACCAGAGAATGCAATGCCAATTTTTATAATTGACGTAACATTCATTGCCTGCAAATCAACGCTGTATGCACGGTCGTTAATCTGTTGCAAGGCAACATTAGCAAGGTCTTCAAGCTGTGTTTCAGAGCGGTCTTTCCCAGCCTTTAATTCAATCAGAATACCAGGCAGCCGCTTATTCAAAGGAAGCATCTGAATATCAAATCGTCCATCACCAGCTTCGCGATTGGAGGTAATGCGATAGCTATTGTCCATCACAGCGCACATACCCAATATCAGACCATGGTAAAATGTTTCGTTGGCAGCATCGTGGAAACTTATTGTTTGGAGCAGAAACTTCTCCAAGGTTTTTTGCAGTGAGTCGCTATCTACCTTGTAGATAGCTTCCTGAATAGCAATAGCAACGGAACGAGGAATAATATTCTCAAGCTGAGAGAGGATCTCCTTGCTGTAGACGAAAGAAATCTCTTTGTTGGGCAGAGCCACTTCGCACATATAATCCTCGCCGTAAGACTGGTCGCAGCTCACAGCCTTCAAATAACCTGCCACCAGCAGGAAGCTGTAAACAGAGGACGGATCATTCTGGATCTGCGGATAAATGACGCCAGTGTCGATGTGCGTAACGAAGGATTCGCCCTTCATCAACAGCTCCAGACGCTCCATAATATCCGGCGTTGCAGAAGACAGCACCTCACGGATGATGTCATTGCTTCCGGTGGACTGCCAGAATGCTTTGGGACGGCAGTTATTATTGAAGTATCCAATGACAGACCAGGGATTAAAAATCTCGGTATTGCCGAAAAGGTAACCATCATACCACTCGCAAAGCTCCTGATATTTATCAGAAGCATGATAGTAGTCCGCCATCTCATGTACTTCGCTTGAAGTGAAGCCGAAATATTCACTGTAGCGTTCGTCTAAAATCGAGTTGATCTTCAAGTTGTTCAGGCCGCTGAAGATACTTTCCTTGGCAACACGCAGAATGCCGGTCAGGAAACCATAACTCAGATGCGGATTGTCCTTCAGACCACCGGAGAACAGGTTTCGCATGAACCCGATGATCGTGTCGTAGAAGCCGCTCACATGCCCCTGCTGAATGGGAGTATCATATTCGTCAATGATGACGATAGGCGCGACATTGTGGTGCTTATGGAGGAGCAGCGTCAGTGTCCGCAGGGACATTTGATATTCCACTTCGTCAGCGGCTTCTGTTGCAAGAAGGGAATATTCCTCTTTTTCGTAATCACTAAGTGCGGAGCTGGATGCCAACTCGTCGTGACGGCGGAATTCCTGTGCGATCAGCTTTTGGAGCGTCTGATAGGTTTCTTCCCAAGAGGTGTATTTAACATCCTTGAAGGACAGGAAGATCACAGGGTACTTTCTGTGGTGGGCAAGATAGGATTCTCCGCAGGACCAGATTTTCTTATCTCTGAAGTAAACGGAAGTGTCCTCGGTCGTCTTTTCGAAGAAAGTGCGGAGCATATCCATGTTAAGCGTCTTGCCAAAGCGTCTGGGGCGGGTAAATAGGGATACTTTGGGGCGCTCGTCCAGAAACTCCTTGATCATCAAGGTCTTGTCCACGTAGTAGTAGTTTTTGCAGGCGTCCCGGTAATCAGATACGCCAATAGGCAACGGCTTGCGCGCAGATGATACTGCGGGCTTTACCACACTTCGGTGACCACGCTTATCCACCGGCTTTTGAGTGCTTTCCGGGATAAACCACCGCCTGCCCTCCTTATACGCGCCGGAAATGCGTCCGGCTTTGCAAAGCGCATTGACCCGCCGTTCGGTAATCCCCCAAGCGGCAGCCGCTTCTTTGATCGTCATATTGGAACACCTCCATTGCAGTTCGTCAAGAATATTATAACCGCTGCTCCGAATAAAATCAACTATATTATTCCGAATAATACCGGCGTTATTCGGAATAGTTATTTTCCTGAAGATATGCCGTTCTTTTCAGTAGCTATTTCCTGCTTTCTGTGATATTGTTCGTTTGCCAAAAGGAGGCGACGATATGCAGAAAGAAAATACCATGACAGTCGGGCAGTGGTGCGGCCAGTGGTTCATCGCCAACCGCCCCAAGTGGAACGGCAACACCGAGGGCGGGTACCGCAATCTGATTTACAGCCACATCATCCCCAGCATCGGAAGTGTGGCACTCTCTGGCCTGACAAAGCAGACAATCACCGATTTCTACAATTGCCTGCGGAGCCAAGGACTCGGAGCCAGAAGCGTCTGGTGCGTCCATCTGCTTCTGCGACGATGCTTGGACGAAGCGGCTCGGAATCAGCTCATTCCCTACAACCCGGTGCGGCTCTGCCAGGAACCCAAGGCAGAGGAATACAAAACAGCCCCTCTGCGATTGGGGCAGCTTCAGCGTTACCTCAACACAGCGGAGCAGCATGGCGTACTTCCCATCATCTATACAGGACTATCAAGCGGCCTGCGGCAATGTGAACTGATCACCTTGTCGTGGGCCGATTTTCATGTCCGCTACAAGTACATCCTCAGAGGACAGCGTCTGCTGACGCTCAATGACAAGGCGGTACACCTTCTGGAACAGATACCGGAAACCGGATCGCCTCATGTGTTCCTCAATGCCAAGACCGGTGTGCCATACCAGCTCCACGAGTTCTACTATCTGCACAAGAAGATTCTGAAACAGGCAAAGCTCCCGTGGGTGGCCTTTCGAGACTTGCAGCGCCGGTGTATGGAGGTGGGAATATGACGCTTCGGGAATACATTAGTTTCTGGCAGGAAACCTACGACAGCCACCAAAGCAGGCCGACCACCTATGCGGCACATAACTATGTATTCAAAAACCATATCATTCCCGGCCTGGGAGCCACACAACTCTCTGAATTGACAACGGAGATGGTCGGAGAATTTCTGGAGGAACGGCGGCGCTTTGGCAATCATCGACCCGGCAGCTCTGGCTTGGGAGAAGAAACCATGCGGCACATCCACCGACTGCTTCAGCAATGTCTGGATAAGGCTATCCGGGATGGCCTCATAACAGAGAATCCTGCCAAGGCATTCCGCTACCGCAAGTCCACGACGGTGAAAGCAAATATCATGACGCCTCTGGAAATGGAGGACTATCTGGACGCCGCCGAGCGGCTGGGCTACCTCCCCATGTTCATGCTGGCACTGACGACAGGCCTACGCCAAGGCGAGCTAATCGCCCTGAAATGGAGCGACCTTGATATCGAAAATCGGACGCTGACCATCGCAGAAAACCGTGCCGTGGTACGGCGAGAGCTGGTGGAGTACGGCAGTCAGACAAGGACGATAGCACTGACACCAGAGGTAATCGACCTCCTAATCAGGGAACACGACAAGCACCCAAGCAGTCCGCTCATGTTTATGCACCCGGCCACGCTGAAACCTTACTCGCCGCAGATGGTGCGCCGGATGCACGATGAGATCATCAAGGAAGCGGGGCTTGACCATATCCGATTCACAGATCTCCGGCACACCTGCGCCGTTCTATCTCTGCGGAACGGCATGGAAACCAAGGAACTGGCGCGGATGTTGGGACATTACCGGCCATCGATAACCCGGCAGAACTATGAACCTTATCTGCCGCACAAGGTGCAAAAGGATGAAGATATACCAAACGAAGCCACTCAGGGCGAGCTTCAGCAGGCGGCAAATGTTCTGGATACTCTTCTGAAATTCTGATAGATATTCCGCAAAAGGTGAGTTGTCCGCAGAACTCAATCGTTTTACATTCAAAGAGGAGGAAACAGAATGAAAAATAGAATCATCATTGCCGCTGCATTCACCGCCTGTCTCGCCCTGTGTGCCGCTGTGTGGCCACAGACCGAAAAGGTCGGGGAAACACCCACGCTGAGCGAAACGGCCGCCGTGATCGCTCCACAGCCGACGCTTCCGGAAGCAGAGAAACCGGTGCTGCCAGTGGTAACAGAAAAGAAAGAAACGGAAATGCCGGAAGATGAATCAGCCCCGGAAGTAGCCACCGAGGAGTTGCCCATCCCTGTACCGGAAATAGAAGATGAAGCCGAGGCAGAACAAGAATATGTACCTCCTACGCAGACAGATTCCATCCCGGTACAACCCACGCAACCTGAACCTAAATCGGCACCGGAGCCAATAGCTAACGATAATGAACTGGCGGATATGGTCTATGTCCCCGGCTTTGGCTGGATACAAAGCGAAGGACCCAATCATGTCGAGTATGCCGAGGATATGTACGAGAACGGCAACAAAATTGGCATCATGGGCTGACCTCAAAAATTGCGCCGCATAAACAATGAAATAACCGCAGGAGAGCAAAAAAGCATTCCTGCGGTTACCCTTTGCCAGTTTATAATTCAAAATCTCTCGTCTGGAAAGGACATCACGAATCTGAAAATTGGATTTTCAATAGACAAACTGAAGCTGCTGTGTTAGAATTAACCTGTATTAGTGTATACTCTGACACGAGGTGTTACGATGACGATTTGTTATAATAAGCTGTGGAAACTCCTGATTGATAAAAACATGAAAAAGAAGGATCTGCGTCTGGCTACCGGCATGTCTACGACCGCCCTTGCCAAGCTGGGCAAGAACCAGCATGTCAGTACAGAGATTCTGACGAAAATCTGCACCGTACTGGATTGCGACTTCTGCGATATCATAGAGCTCGTAAAGGAGGAAAACCATGATTGACTTTTCCAAAATCGAGCAGTATCGGGAGAACAACCGTATTGAGGCAAAGAAAGCCCTTGGCGGTCTGCCCAAAAGCATTTGGGAAACCTACTCTGCCTTCGCCAATACCCACGGCGGCATCATCCTGCTGGGCGTGGAAGAATGGGCAGATAAATCTTTGCACACGGTAGATCTGCCAGACCCTGACAGACTCATCAAGGAGTTCTGGGACATCGCCAATAACCCCAATAAGACCAGCGTGAATGTTCTGTCCTCCAAGGATGTATTTGTTCAGGAGGTGGACGGCAATCATATCGTGGTCATCAATGTCCCCTGGGCAGAACGCTCCTACAAGCCGGTCTATGTGGACGGTAATCCTCTCTGTACCTACCGCCGAAATGGCGAGGGCGACTATCGCTGCACCAAGGAGGAGTATCAGGCTATGGTGCGGGATGCTTCCGTGAAAACTCAGGATATGCTCATCCTCGATGAAATGGATATGACCGTATTCAACAAAGAGAGCGTCCGCAGCTACCGTCAGAGAATGCGTTTGTCCCGTCCCGGTCATATTTGGGAGGCTCTTGAGGATGAAGATTTCCTCCTGAAACTTGGTGCCGTTGGTATTGGCTCCGATGGAAAGAAGTATCCCACCTCTGCCGGACTCCTCATTTCGAGATTTATGACCCCGTGGGTGTGTACGAATCCTTGCAGAATGTCAGCAACATGAAGCCGGTTGTCACCAATCCTTCCACCAGCTTTGAAGATTTGATAAAGGGCCTGGAAGTGGCAACGACTGACGAGCAACTTGCCTATCAGATTAATCTGATCGTTGCTAAGTTGCAGCGCAAGCGCCGCAATATTAGCCAAAAAGCCTTGGAGCAGTTTGTAAACCTTACCGGTGGCAAGGATTTGGGCACTTTTGCGGAACACCTCAATAGCAGCACGATCAAGGAGGCCACCGCTGAACTGCTGGGACACCGTGAGGCATTCTCGGTGCTGGACAAGGACAGGCCTCATGGCAAATCTCCACGTATTATTGATGATCACCCCGATGTGGTGATTGGCAATACCCGTGGTTATGGTGAAGGGCAGAAGCCGGAGGACTATCTGGAAGCATTTAAGGAATTTATCAATAATAACATGAATGCTATCGCAGCCCTGCGCACAGTTTGTACCAGACCATCAGAACTTACCAGGGAAGCGCTTAAAAGCTTGAAATTGGAACTTGACCGTCATGACTTTACAGAAAAGCAGTTGAATTCCGCATGGAACGAAATGACAAACCAGGACATTGTAGCTGATATTATCGCATTCATCCGCCAACAGGCTCTCGGTTCTGCGCTTGTAGGGCATGAGCAGAGAGTAAAGCACGCATTTGCAAAGTTGAGAATGAACCATGAATTCAACAAAACACAGTTAGAATGGCTCAAGCGGATCGAGAAGGTTCTGTTGGAAGAGAGCGTTCTTGATGAACAAATTTTTGAAGTTGGCGCATTTAAGAATGCGGGGGGCTTTACGATTATTGACCGCCGTTTTGGTGGGAAGCTTCGTGAGATCATGACGGAGCTCAATGAGTATCTCTATGACGATGGAGGAAGCGTAGCGTGAACAATCAGGAAATCGTAGCAAAACTATGGAATCTCTGCAATGTATTACGGGATGACGGTATTACATATCATCAGTATGTAACGGAACTGACCTATATCCTGTTTCTTAAGATGTGCAAGGAAACCGGCACTGAAGGGGCTATCCCGGAACAGTACCGTTGGGACAAGCTCCTTGCCAAACAGGGCGTTGAACTGAAGAAATTTTACAAAGAACTGCTGGAGCATTTGGGCGAGAGTTGTACTGGCCGCGTCCGGGAGATTTATCAGGGTGCCCAGAGCAACATCGACGAGCCAAAGAATCTGGAGAAGATCATCCAGACCATCGACCAGTTTGACTGGTACACCGCCAAGGAGGAGGGGCTGGGCAATCTGTATGAAGGCCTCTTGGAAAAGAACGCAAATGAGAAAAAGTCCGGTGCCGGGCAGTATTTCACTCCCCGCGTTCTGATCAATGTCATGACGCGGCTTGTCGCTCCACAGCCCGGTGAGCGGTGCAACGACCCTGCCTGCGGAACTTTTGGTTTCATGATTGCCGCTGACCGCTATGTCAAAGACCATACTGATGATTTGTTTGAGCTGCCCGTGGATCAGCAGGAGTTCCAGCGCACCCAGGCCTTCTCTGGCTGTGAGCTGGTACATGATACTCACCGTTTAGCTCTGATGAATGCCATGCTGCACGATATTAGCGGCCCCATTTATCTTGGCGATACCTTGTCCAATTTTGGCAAAGGAATGAAGGGGTATGATGTTGTCCTGACCAATCCGCCCTTTGGAACCAAGAAGGGCGGTGAACGGGCTACCCGTGATGACTTCACATTCCCCACCAGCAATAAGCAGTTGAATTTCCTGCAGCACATTTACCGCAGCTTAAATAAGACGGGCAAGGCTCGTGCGGCGGTTGTCCTACCGGACAATGTCCTTTTCGCCGATGGTGATGGTGAGCGCATCCGCCGTGACTTGATGGAGAAATGCAATCTGCATACCATCCTTCGCCTGCCTACCGGCATCTTCTATGCCCAGGGCGTTAAAACCAATGTGTTGTTCTTCACCCGTGGCCGTGAGGACAAGGGCAATACCCGCGAAATCTGGTTCTATGACCTGCGTTCTGATATGCCCTCCTTCGGCAAGACCAATCCCCTGAAGGAAAGTCATTTTGATGAGTTCGTTGAATGCTATAAGGATGGTGACCTGTCCGCTCGTACTGAAACCTACAGCGAGGACAATCCCAACGGCAGATGGCGTAAGTTCACCTACGAGGAGATCTTGGCCCGTGACAAGACCAGTCTGGATATCACCTGGATGAAGTCTGACAACGGAACCGAGGACTATACTCTCTCTGAACTGCTGGAACAGATCAAGGAAAAGTCCACCAACATCGCCAAGGCCGTGGCTGCTCTGGAAGAATTGATTGGCGAGGTAGATGAATAATGGATACGAAAGCATTACGGCAAAAAATCCTTGACCTCGCTATCCGAGGCAAGTTAGTGCCACAAGACCCGAACGACGAACCTGCATCCGTGTTGTTGGGACGTATTCGCCAGCAGAAGCAACAGATGGTCAAGGAGGGCAAGCTCAAGCCCAAGGATATTAAGAACGATTCCGTTATCTTTGTCGGTGAGGATAATTTGCATTATGAGAAGTTCGCTGACGGCAGCGTGAAGTGCATCGAAGATGAAATTCCGTTTGACCTGCCGGAGGGATGGGCGTGGGTACGCCTTGGATGTTTGGCTCAGTATAAAAAAGGGCCTTTCGGAAGTAGCATCACAAAGGCAATGTTTGTCCCAGATACTCCAGATGCCGTTAAAATCTATGAGCAGAAAAATGCAATCAACAAAGATGCAACATTGGGTAGCTACTTCATTTCTGCCGAAAAATACGAAACATTAAAAGGCTTTGAGGTTTTTCCCAACGACATCATTGTTAGCTGTGCTGGTACTATTGGTGAAACCTATGTGCTACCAATTGGGATGAGAAAGGGCATCATAAATCAAGCATTAATGAAAATCTCCTTATATGATTTAGGAATTTTAGATTTTTATTTGATGTACTTTGACTTCAAACTCAAAAGTGCTGCACAAGAGCAAGGACACGGTATTGCACTCAAAAACATTCCCCCGTTTGATGTGCTAAAACGGTATTTGATTCCGATACCTCCTATTCAAGAACAGAAACGAATCATTTCTACAGTAAACAATTTGCTCTCCAAGGTAAATTCTATCGATGAAGATAACGAAACTATTTTTACCCTAATCGTAAAAGCAAAATCCAAAATCCTCGACCTCGCCATTCGTGGTCAGCTTGTACCACAAGACCTGAACGACGAACCTGCTTCCGTTCTGTTGGAGCGCATCCGTGTAGAGAAAGAAGAACTCATCAAGCAGGGCAAAATTAAGCGTAACAAGAAGGAATCCATCATCTTCCGTGGTGAGGATAACTCTTATTATGTCCGTCAAGATACGCATATGGAATCTATTGATGAACAGTTTATTTTTGAGCTTCCAGACAATTGGGAATGGTGCTCTTTGCTCAACATTGCAAAGATAGAGTTAGGTAAGACCCTCGACAGCGCGAAAAATATAGGTACCAACTATCCTTATCTTCGCAGTGTAAATGTGAGATGGAATGAAGTGGATTTGTCTGACTTGAAAGAAATGCGGTTCGAACCAGAAGAACTCGACCGATACACCGTAAGGCACAATGATCTCCTCATATGCGAAGGCGGGGATGTTGGGCGTAGCTGTGTGTGGACTGATGAAAAAGAAATTCTATACCAGAATGCACTGCACAGAGTTAGATTCTACGGTGGATGCAATCCGTTCTATTTCATGTACTACATGATGTATTATGAGAGCCGTGGAATAATCAAGGCACTTTGCAAAGGCGTAACCATCAAGCACCTCACCGGAAATGTTTTATCTCTCATTCCATTTGCATTGCCTCCGATTGAAGAACAGGACCGAATTGTAAAAAGATTAAATCGGATATTTGTTCTACTTGATAGTATCATATGATTACTTCCTATTAGGAACACTGTAAATACAAGGCTTTTCGGAGCC
>ENA-UOOA01000162-UOOA01000162.1-human-gut-metagenome-genome-assembly--contig:-P61old-NODE-162-length-149660-cov-8.569667_pt1 | contig 149660 bp, 131 predicted proteins | sample MGYA00242467_ERZ724014 | MGnify/ENA metagenome assembly ERZ724014 | reverse complement strand
TATTCCCAAAAATCTCTGAACAGATTTACAATATTTTGCCATGAGTCTGTTACTCTTAGATCACCAGACCTATCCTTTCCAAATAAATATCCGCCAATCACAATGATCATTCCGATTCATATAACGTATTTTCCAATTCCGAATTTCCGCTTACTGTAATTGCATTTTTCAGACCGCCAAACTCAGACGGAAGATATTTTCTGATACGGTAAAGATATTTGGCAAGCAATCTATTTTTTGAGTTAAAACCGTTATGGATGGTGTAAACTTTCTTCAGGCGACTGCTGCTTCTGACCGCATGATAAGTAATGCCGGACCGCCCGCACAGCAGAATATCACATGAACTCAGCATAAGAGAATCCAGCAAAGCCTCCTTTCCAAGCAGATAACGGTGATGCGGTCTCGGATTCATATTATAAGCATTGATCTTTGAAACTCTGAATGCAGAAAGATAAATCAATCGATCTCCATAACGTTTCACAAATAAATCCAGATAATCTTTTTCCTCGGAAGAAAAAAATATCTTATCAACAGGATACTGCTCCAGAATAAAATCCGTCTGCGTCAGCATCTGCCGGACAGTCGGTGCAAAAGGATGCCCCGGGGTTGTATTCATTTCCTTGCCACGGAAATGAATTCCCAATACAAAAGAAGCATCCAACAATTTCTTATATTTGAGGAATTCGTCCGCAATCCAATCCTGCAACTGAATTTTTTGATCCAGAAACTCTCTGTATTCCCTGTTGTTCCGGCAGAAAAGAGAGGGATAAGTATTTCCTTCGGCAAACAAAACATTCCTGCTGGAATAGACTTCATCAAGAGTGTAAGGCGATATCTGCCTGAAATAGTATTCCCAGGCATTGCATGTTCCGTTGACAGGTTCCGGTTCATTGTATATCGTCCTGAAGTTCAGATAGTCAACAACGGGAATCCAGCCATGTCGCTCCGCGAGCATCATATGCGATATGACTTGCGTAAAATTGGAAAAAAAGCCGGACCCCAGGCGGTCTCTCCAAATCACATAAAAAATTTTGTCAGGATTTCTTTCTCCAAAAGAACGGACATACAATTTCGGAAGATCTGGAATTCCGAACGGATGAGTAAAATCAAAAGAATCCTGAATCATCTCCGGAAAGAAATATTTCTTGATCGCCTTTTTAATCCTGTCAATATGTCTCATTTGAAAAACTCCCTGCCCGATACAATTCCAGAATTGATTCAAATACAGTATCTGCCGATATGCCCGTAATGCAATGGCTCCCGGGACCGCGGCATTCCATTCCGCATGGCGGAATACGGGCCGGCGGCGTTACAATCCGGCAGGGAACCTGCCATGGGCGAAATCTTGTTTCCGCAGAAAGCCATCCCTCATATCCGTGGGCATGAGGAGTCAGGACTACACAAGGAAGCCCGGCAGCGGCGGCAAAATGAACGGCAGAAGTATCAGCCCCGAAATAAAAGCTTCCCAACCTCATCACCGAAGGCAGATCACCTAATTCTGTTTTCCCGCAGAGGGAAACACAACTGCCCTGCGGAGAATGAGCGCAAATCCAGTCAACGGTTCCGGAATCGTCCTGCGAGCCGTTCAAAATTGTGACGTATCCCAATTCCATGAAAAGACGCCGGATTACCTCGCAATAATTCTCTTTCCCCCAATTTTTGATTTCAGAAATGGAACACGGACTGCAAAGCGCATATTTCCTGTCAGAAGACCAGCAAATCCGGGATTTCCATTGATCGGCTGAAATCTCGTCCTTCCACAAGTCCTTGAGATGAAGAGAGGCGTCATACGCATGAATTCCCAGACTGTCCAGAAAACGCAGATTTGAACTTACATTATGCTCATTTTCCTTTTGAAGCAGGGTGGTCGGAATCCATTGATCCGGACGGGCAAGCGATGTGGAATACGCAAGAATCTTTTCCGCTCCGGCAATCCAAGCCAGCAAACGGGAACAGGAACGGTCCGGAGACGGCCGTGGAAGAATCGCAATGCCATACCTGCCGCAACGCATACGCCGCAGCAATAAGATAAGAAAGAGCCGCCAGTTTCTCAGAAGTTTCCGGCGTTTTACCTCCGCTCCCCAGACACGGGAAACATAAGGAGAACCGGACACAAATCCGATAAGAGAGGGTTTCACAATCAGGTCGATTTCCGCTTCCGGAAAGTTTCTTTTCAACTCGCGCAGCAGAGGCGCCGTCAAAATATAATCCCCGATTTCATCAAGACGGATGATCAGAAATCGTTTTATTCTATCCATAATAGCCTCATCGCTCAACTACAGCAAAAAATACAGGAGTCAAAATCTCCGGACAATGCGCACCAATACATTTTCTGCGAAAGCGGGTAAAAGAATGAAAGAACGGCCGAAGCATTTTCGCAATGAATTCCTTATATCCGCCATAACAGAAAACCTCATAGGGATAAATATTATATTTTGAAAATTTCAATGTGGTGAATATTTGTATTAAACTATGTTCCGTGAAACCGGCACAATGGGTAAAGTCACCATAGTAATACACATTACTGTCAACCGCCTGCATATTGGGCACTTGGATAATAATCCTGCCCCCGGGTTTCAACGCCAGTTGAATCAAACGCAGAAAATTCAATGTTTCCTGCGGAGTAATGTGTTCCAACACATCCAACAGTGTCACATAATCAAACTCGCCTTTATGATCATGAAGATATTTTCCAGTATCTGCAACCAATTCACAGGGAAGATTCAATGACCGGCAGAAATGGATGACGGATGGAGAGATATCCACACCATGAACATCTGTCATTCCCCATTCCAAGAGACAACTCAACATCTCACCTCTGCCAATTCCAATATCCAAACATTTCGGATTCTGCTGCACATCAGGAAAAAATTTCTTATAATTATAATGGAATTGTGCCTTTTTTACAGGACACTGTTTCTGCTCACCAAAATTATTTTCGATATACCCATCAAAAATCTCATTCATTTTTTCTCTCCGGTCTTCAGGAATAAATAAGAAAAACAATATCTTACATAATCTTTCCAGCTGCCACGGTAAAATTTAGCAAAAGAATACAGATCGGCATCAGAATTCATATTGATATCAGAGGGCGGCAGAATTCGTTCCGGAAGCCGCTGACAAGGCAGATGGCAAAGAGTACTTGCCACGGTATGAGTCCCCGATTCTCCGATATTGCTGACAAGATTATAATTCGGAATGACCGTCAATCCTTTATTTTTCACAACGGCGTAATGCCATTGGTAGTCCCACGTATTGAAATAAGGAGATTTTTCATAAGTCTTCCTGAACAAAAGCTGAAAACGCCATTGTATATAAGGATGCCCGGGCATAAAGTCAGCAAGCCCCCCGCTTCTGATATATTCCGGAAAATCCGTCATATTCACATCATACTTTTCCCATGCGCGGCGCCACGACGCCCAGCCCCAGATATGGGGAATCATGGAAAAATAATAACTTCCGTCGCCACGCATAATCCCGTCCTGAAAATTGGTTCCCCCGATGTGCATGACCTTTTCATTGTCACGATACCGCTCCAGCATTTCTTCGCAAAAACGGAAAAAATCCGGCGACGGCAGACAGTCATCCTCCAGAATGATCCCCTCCTCTATCTGGTCGAAAAACCATGTGATACCATCCGCGACTCCGTAACGACACCCCATATTCTTCTCATGGAACAAAGTATGGACACGGCACCGCCAATCGACCTTCTCCGCAACAGTGCGGACTTCGGCACACCGCGCGGCATCCGTCGAAACATGCGGGCGGGGACCGTCCGCGGCAATAAACAGGTCTTCCGGCTGATAAGCACGAATCGCCTCGAAGACGCGGAACGTCGTTTCCGGGCGGTTGAAGATCAAAAACAATACCGGCTTTTTCATGATGCTCCTTTTCTGAAACATGCGGAAAACTGTGATATCTTCGCACGCAGTCTCATTGCGCAATAGTAGGAATATGCAAAAAGATGCGGATATCCGTGACGGATCAGAATATGGCGCAACTCCGCGGCAGTCTGCTTCCGGCGGACAGTGCTGAGCCCGCCAAGCGCAAAGTCCGTCAACGGACGGTCCAGATAGGTGAAGACGGCTCCCGACTCTTTCGCACGCAGGAAAAAATCAAGGTCGGCGCAGATCCGGAAGGATTCGTCGAAATACCCGATCCTTTCAAACAGAGACCGCCGGATGAAAGCCGCCGGATGAAAAATCCGGGCGCCTCCGAACGATGCAATCCCCTCCGGGGGCTTTACTTCACGCCCGTTTACCAGAATGTTTCCATAAACAATATCGCTTTCCGGCACGGATTCAAACCGCTCCTTCACTGCCTCCAGCGTCCCCGGCAGATAGGCGTCGTCCGCATTCAGACATGCGGTCAACTCATTTCCGGCACTCCGGATTCCCTTGTTCATTGCCTCGTAAATACCATTGTCTTTTTCCGATATCACGCGCACATTGCCGAAAGCACGCACTTTTTCCAGAGTATCATCCGAGGATTGATTGTCGATCACCAGATGTTCCGTTTCCGCCAGACGGTTTTCCCGCACAGACTGCAGGCACCGGCGGATGCTTCCGCCTGCATTGAACGTCGCCGTGACAATGGAAAAATCACTCATCTGCCAGACACCCGGCTGCGGTATTCTTCAATCTGGGCGGCAATGCCGTCCTCCAGCGAAATCACAGGTTTCCAGCCGAGACTGCGGATCTTGGAACTGTCCATCAACTTCCGTTTCATACCGTCCGGCTTTGTCCTGTCCCAGAGAATCCTGCCTTGAAAACCGGCAAGGCGGGCGACCAGTTCCGCAAGCTCGCGAATCGAAATTTCCTCGGAACTCCCGACATTGACGATCTGCGGATCATCGTGATTCATGAAAAGGAAATAAACTGCGGACGCCATATCGTCAACATTCAGGAACTCGCGCAGCGGAGTTCCCGTTCCCCAGCACACCACCTCCTGTCTCCCCTCCGCAACGGCATCGCAGAAGCGCCGGATCAGAGCGGGAAGCACATGGCACCGTTCAAGATCGAAATGGTCGTTCCGCCCGTACAGATTGCAGGGCATCGCGCTGACCGTATGGAAGCCGTACTGTTGCGACAGATACACACAAAGTTTATATCCGGCGATCTTCGCCAGCGCATACCCCTCGTTCGTCGGTTCCAGCGGCCCGGTCAGGAGATACTCCTCCCTGATCGGCTGCGGAGCCTCGCAGGGATAAATGCAGCTGCTTCCGAGAAAACAAAGTTTCTTCACCTGATGAAGATACGCCTGCCAGATCAGGTTATTCTGAATCTGGAGATTTTCCAGCAGGAATTCCGCCTTGAAACGGTCATTCGCCGCAATTCCGCCGACCTTTGCGGCGGCAATCACCACATATTCCGGCTTTTCCGCGTCATAAAACGCCTTGACCTCACTCTCATTCCGCAGATCCAGCTCCTCATGCGTGCGCGTCAGGAGATTGCGATAACCGTTTTTCTCAAAACAGCGCAGAATCGCGCTGCCGACCATTCCCCTGTGTCCTGCGATGAAAATCCGGGCATCCTTTGCAATCATTTCAACATGCCCCCTGCTTCCCGCCGCGCACCAGGCGCAGATCGCTTTCCACCATGATCTCCACAAGTTTTTCGAACGTCACAGCCGGCTTCCAGTGAAGCAGGCGCTCCGCCTTGGACGCATCGCCGAGCAGAGCCTCGACCTCCAGCGGACGGTAATAAACCGGATCAATGCGGATCAGGACTTTCCCGGTATCCGCATCAATTCCGCACTCGTCCACTCCCGCGCCTTTCCATTCAAGACGATGCCCGAGCAAACCGAACGCCCGTTCCGCAAATTCGCGGACACTGTGCGATTCCCCGGTCGCAGCCACATAGTCATCCGGCTCATCCTGCTGAAGCATCAGCCACATCAGCCTCACATAATCCGGCGCATATCCCCAGTCGCGCAGGCTGTTCAGGTTGCCGAGATACAGGCAATCCTGCAATCCGAGGTGAATCCGCGCCGCCGCCATCGTGATCTTCCGCGTGATGAAAGTCTCTCCCCGGCGGGGCGACTCATGGTTGAACAGAATGCCGTTGGATGCATGGATTTTATAGGATTCACGGTAGATTTTCACCAGCCAGAAGGCATAGAGTTTTGCCGCGGCGTAAGGGGAACACGGGTGAAACGGGGTCTTCTCGGTCTGAGGCACCTCCTCGACCTGCCCGTAAAGCTCGGAAGTGGACGCCTGATAAAAACGGGTCGGAATCCGCGTCTCCTTCACTGCGTCAAGAAGCCGCAGAGTGCCGAGCGCATCGACGTCGCCCGTATATTCCGGCACCTGAAAGGAGACCCCGACATGGGACTGCGCCGCAAGATTGTAGATTTCCGCCGGCTGGATCTTCTCAAGCAGACGGTTCAGATTGCTGGAATCCGTCATATCGCCGTAATGCAGGAACAGGCGGCACCCCTCCTTATGCGGGTCTTCGTAAAGATGGTCGATCCGCTTCGTATTGAAGTTGCTCGCCCGCCGGATAATCCCGTGAACCTCATATCCTTTTTCCAGCAGAAGCTCCGTCAGATAGGAACCGTCCTGCCCGGTAATGCCTGTAATCAACGCCCTTTTCATAAAAATATCCTGTCGCTGTATTCTCTTGATGACTCTCTGCTAAAATACCATTGAAACAACAAGAATACAAATTTCATCCCCGGCGTATCCGGATTTTTTTTCGGCAAACACAGCCGCCCCACCCCGGTTCTTCTCCCTTTCCGCCCCCGCATTGCATAATTATTTGTGAAAAATGTTGACAAACGCCCCTTAACAAGGTAAATTGTCACAGCAAATAATTTTTGGAGGATCATTATGAGACAAGGCAGCGTAACACGCACCACCGGGGAAACAGATATCAAGGCATCCATCAACCTCGACGGAGAGGGCAGGTCCGACATCTCCACGGGAATTGCCTTCATGGATCACATGCTTACCCTGTTCGCAAAACACGGCAAATTCGATCTTGAAGTCTCTGCAAAAGGCGACCTGGAAGTGGACTGCCATCACACCATGGAGGACCTCGGACTGGTTCTCGGAGAAGTGATCGCGCAGGCGGTCGGCGACAAAAAGGGCATCCGGCGCTACGGCAGCTTCCTGCTCCCGATGGACGAGGCGCTTGCATTGATCGCGCTGGACCTTTCCGGCAGACCTTATCTTGTCTATAACCTCGTTCCTCCGGCGGCGCGGATCAAGGAGTTGGACACTGCGCTGTTCAAGGAGTTTTTCCAGGCGTTCTGCGTCAAAGGCGGCGTCAATCTTCATATCCGGATGCTCGAAGGCGCCGAAGTGCATCATGTTTTCGAAGCGGTTTTCAAAGGGCTTGCCAGAGCACTCGCGCAGGCGGTCGAGATTGATCCGAGGGAAAAAGGAATTCCGTCCACAAAAGGTTCTCTTTAAAATTTCAGGAGAAAAACGGCGTCCTGCACGCTGTCTTGAGGTCCCTGCCGAATGAGCGAATATATTTGCAGCAGATGCAACAACAGTTTTTCCTGCAATGCGGATGATGCGGATCGTATCACCTGTCCGTATTGCGGAGAGGAACTCGCGCTCGACAATGCCTCCGACATTTTGCCGGAGGGGTTCCGGATCAACGGGTTCCGGATCATCCGCCTGCTGGCGTCGGGCGGGTGCGGGCGTGTCTACCTTGCCGATCAGGTCGCGATGGAACGGCAGGTCGCCATCAAAATTCTCAAGCAGTCTCTCGCGGATCAGGAAGATGCGGCGGAACGGTTCATCAATGAGGCGCGCAATGCCGCCAAGTTCCAGTATCCCAATATCGTGACCACCCTTGAAGCGGGGAAAGTCAACGGGCTTTATTACATCGCGATGCAGTATGTCAACGGCGAAACCGTCGAAAAACAGCTTGATGACGGCAAGATTTTTTCGGAGTCGGAAGCGCTTTCCATCGTAATCAAGATCGCGGGCGCGCTCCAGCTGATCTGGAACAAACACCGGATGTTTCACAAAGATATCAAGCCGGCAAACATCATGCTTGATTCCGACAATGAAGCCATGCTTCTCGATATGGGAATCGCACAGCAGGCGGGCGAGGAATCGCTCATCAACGGGGAAGTGGAAGGATCGCCGTTCTACATGAGCCCGGAGCAGATTCAGGGCAAGACACTGACATGGAGCACCGACCTCTACTCTCTCGGCGCGACTTTGTACCACATGGTAACGGGCTGTGTCCCGTTTTACGACAAATCCATTGATCAGATTCTTGAGATGCACAACAACGCCCCCTATCCGGAACCGTCGGAACGGGCGCCCGGCTCCGATATTTCCCCGGAACTCTCCGGCCTGATGAAACGGATGCTCGGCAAAACACCCCGGAAACGTTTCTCCTCATGGGTGGAATTTCTCCAGGCGGCTTCCGTCATTTATGAGGAACGGCAGGCGGAAGAACAGGCATTTCTCCATCCGCCGATCAAACTGACTCCGGTCATAACGGCTTCGCAGCCGCTGCCGGGGCGTCCCATGAAAAAGCATTGGGTACTGCTGTTTTACGGGTTCAGCCTGATTCTTTTCGTGCTGATCCTCGCGGCGCTGTTCATCTGGCACAACAACCGTCTTGCGGCACAGGCTCTGGAGAATTGCAGATTCGATCCCTACACCACCAATCCGCAGGAATATAAAAAAGCATTGGACCAAGTCTATCTGACAGCGCAGAAGTTCGGGGTTCGAGCCAGAATCCGCAGAGAGGTCGATGACGCTTACGCCCGGCTGAAACAATTTGAAAATGAATTCCTGACGCTTCAGGCAAAAGTCAACCAGGCGCTCAACCGGGCGGAAAAACTGAAAGCACAGGCGCAAAAGGAAACCGCGCTCGGCAAAAAACTGGTGGAACAGAAACATTCCGACGACAATCATTACACACGCGCCCGGAAACTGTTGAACCAGGCGGCAATTCACCTGAACGGCATCACAACGAAAGACCCGCGTCTGCAATCTGTCATCAACGAGCGAATCAAACTCAATGAAGAAGAAATCCAGAAGATCAAAGCATTGGAGAAGGAACGCGACACCTATGCTGCCAGGCTCAGGAAAGAGCGTGAGGCGCGGATTGCGGAACAGAAGCGCAGGCAGGCGGAAGCGGCACGCCTCAGGCAACAGGAGGAACTCCGGAAAAAACAGCTTGCCGAAGAAAACAGAAAAAAGCAGACAACGCTCAAATCTTATCAGGAACGGCTCGAAAAATATAAAAATGAACTCCGGTCCGTTATCGTGGAGGCGGTCCTGACTCAGAATTTCGACTCCTGGGCAGAAAAACTCGTCTCCCCGGAAGGACTGAATGAAGCAGCGGATTACAAAGCCGCCACGACCGCCTTCCTGAACTGGTACCAAGCTATGAAAATCTTCGCGGAGGAAATGAAATCCGCGCACGGCCTGATCTACGATTCCCGCCGGGATTACGTCGGATTTCCCCTGATGAGCCCCATCACCGGAAAGAAAATGAAAGTGGGCCGCATCAAAAAAGATTACATTCTTCTCTACATGGAAGGCATGATGAGCGAGAACCTGCCGTTCAGCCGTTTCCATTCTCCGGAACTTCTTTCATTGGAACGATATGCATCGAAAAAGAAAAAGCGGAAATTCTCCGTTCCGGCGTTCTTTGCATCGCTCGGCAGATGGAAGGATGCAAAACAAACTGCATCAAACGGATTTGAAAAAACGGAAATAGAGTTTATGATAAATATATATTTTTCCAATGCGGTCAAAGACGCGGCGCGGAAATGGCACAACGGCTCAAAGGAAGAAGCGAGACGGCTTCTTGCCGCGTATGGAACAATGCCGGAGTTCGCGAAATTCAAGGAGGAACTTCAGCAGAATATAAAGAACAGTGCCGGGAAATCATCCCCGGCGGAGCAAAAACAGAAAACAACAAAAGGTAAAAAATGAAAGCTGCTTTTATTTTTTCAGGACAGGGCGCACAACGCGTCGGAATGGGAAAAGACATCTACGACAACAGTGCGGCAGGGGCGGCGGTCTACAGAGAGGCGGATTCCGTTCTCGGATGGAGCGTCTCGGATGTCTGCTTCAACGGTCCGGAAGAGAAACTGACGGAAAGCAAATACTGTCAGGTGGCGATTTTCGTAACCAGCATGGCGTGCCTCGCGGCATTCCATGAAAAATTCGGCGACGCAGTCAAACCCGTCGGCGCGGCGGGGCTCAGCCTGGGAGAATACGGCGCACTCTGCTGCGCGGATTATTTCAGCTTTGCGGACGGGCTCCGTCTTGTCGCCAGGCGTGCGGAACTCATGGATATAGCCTGCCGGGAAACTCACGGCACCATGGCATGTGTGCTTACAAAAGGCGCCGCTCCCGCAGACGTGATCCGGAAAATCTGCGCGGACTGCGGCATTGACGTGGCAAACTACAATTCCCCCGGTCAGATCGTCATCAGCGGTGTGGAAGACGGCGTCGCCAAAGCGTCCGAACAGATCAAAACGCTGGAAGGCATCCGCAAGATCATTCCGCTGAAAGTCGCGGGCGCCTATCACTCCAGGCTCATGGCAAAAGCGGGGGAACAGCTCAGGGACGTTCTCGACGGCGTAACGGTCAGGCAGAACAAAGTCCCCGTGGCGCAGAACGTCACAGGCGGAATCACGGAGGATGATACACAGATCAAGGCGAACCTCGTCAGCCAGGTCGCGGGCAGTGTCCGCTGGGTTGACTGCGTGAACGCGCTTTCATCGCTCGGAGCGGACACATTCATTGAGTTCGGCCCGGGAACGGTTCTTACAGGGCTGGTCAAACAGATCGACCCCGCGAAAGCCCTGTTCAACGTGTCTTCCTGTGAAGATCTCGGAAAAATTCAACTCTGAAATACCCAAAACCTAGTAAGGGAGAAAAAATTATGGGATGCAAGAAACTCGAAGGGCGTGTTGCACTGGTGACAGGCGGCGCACGCGGTATCGGCAGGGCAATCTGCGAAAAGCTGGCAGCGGAAGGCGCGACCGTCGCAATGGTCGATATTCTTCTTGATGTTGCTGAAAAAACCGCTGCTGAATTCAAAGCTCAGGGGTATGAAGCAATGGCAATCGCCGCAAACGTGGCAAAACCCGAAGAGGCGGAAGCCGCCGTCAAAGCGGTAGTCGACAAATACGGCAAACTCGATATCCTTGTCAACAACGCCGGCATCACGCGCGATACGCTCATGATGAAGATGACCGAACAGGACTGGGATATGGTCCTCGCCGTCAACCTCAAAGGCACATTCAACTTCACCAAGGCGGCAACCCGCTACATGATGAAGGCACGCTACGGAAAGATCGTCAACATCGCATCCGTCGTCGGCAGAATGGGCAACGCCGGACAGGCGAACTACTCCGCATCCAAAGCCGGCGTGATCGGACTGACCAAGACCACGGCGCGCGAGTTCGGCAGCCGCAACATCTGCGCGAATGCGATCGCTCCCGGATACATCATCACGGATATGACCGAAAAGCTTCCGCAGGCGGCGCGCGACGCATTCCTCGTGAACATTCCGCTGAAACGCGGCGGCAAACCTGAAGACGTGGCAAATGTGGTCTGCTTCCTCTGCGGACCGGAATCCGACTATGTCACAGGGCAGGTCCTGAACGTCGACGGCGGCTTCCTGATGTCCTGACGCCATTCGGATTTTCAGGAAAAATGAATTCAAAAAGGGAAAGAAAATTCCTTTGAAAATTTTTTAGAGTGTCTTTTTTCCAAATAACACTTGAAAAATTTTAAAAAAGCACAATATTAATGTGCTAGTGTAGTCAAAACTCAACTGCGAATTAACTTACAGAAAGGGTTCGTAATGTCCACAATAGCAGAAAAAGTGAAAAAGATCGTTGTCGAGCAGCTCGGAGTTGCTGAAGACCAGGTAACGGAAGACGCAAAATTCATCGAGGACCTCGGTGCAGACTCTCTGGACCAGGTGGAGCTTGTCATGGCTCTCGAAGAAGAATTCGGATCCGATATTCCGGATGAAGACGCCGAAAAGCTGACAACAGTCGGTGATGCCATCAAGTATATTGAAGGCAAGCAGAAAGCATAATTCTGATTTTTGCTGATCAGAGCGGGACATTCCCGTAAAAGAATGCCCCGCTTTTTTGTATATCCACGGAGGCTTGAATGGATAAAAGACGCGTAGTAATTACCGGAGTCGGTGCGGTTTCCTGTGTCGGTCACGATGTGAATTCGATGTGGGATGCGCTGGTGAACGGCAAATGCGGACTGGATAAGATTACGAGATTCGATGTCAGCGCTTACCGTACTCAGATCGCGGGCGAAGTCAAAGATTTCGATCCCACGAAATATATGTCTGAAAAAGAGGCAAGAAGAATGGATGACTTCTGCCTGTATGCGGTTGCCGCGGCGGATGAAGCTCTCAAAGATGCGGGACTCCCTCTGGATATGAGAGACGGTTCAGTCGTCAACCCCGATCGCGTCGGCGTTTGCGTCGGCAGCGGAATCGGCGGAATGCGGACCATGGAACAGCAGTGCGAAGTCCTGCTGGAAAAAGGTCCGGGCAGAATTTCCCCTTTCCTGATCCCGATGATGATCATCGATATGGCATCAGGTTCCCTTTCTATCAGATACGGGGCGAAGGGACCCAATTTCGCGGCTGTCACTGCGTGCTCGACAGCTTCACACTCTCTCGGTGAATCCTTCTGTGCGGTTCAGCGCGGAGATGCGGACATCATGATCAGCGGCGGTGCTGAAGCCTCCGTTTCCAAGCTCGGCCTGGCAGGGTTCTGTTCCATGAAGGCAATGAGCCAGAGAAATGATGACCCGAAACATGCAAGCCGTCCTTTCGACAAGGACAGAGACGGTTTTGTCATGTCCGAAGGATCAGGTGTCCTGATCCTCGAAGAACTTGAACATGCGAAAAAACGCGGCGCCAGAATCTATGCCGAAGTGATCGGTTACGGAGCGACAGGCGACGCATATCATATCACCTCTCCCGCACCGGGCGGAGAAGGCATGGCGCGTGCAATGAATATGGCGCTCGGAAATGCCGGACTCAATGCGGATTGCATCGACTACATCAATGCGCACGGAACCAGCACTTCCCTGAATGACAAATTCGAGACCATGGCGATCAAAACATCGCTGGGCGAACATGCGCATAAAGTGGGAATCAGCAGTACAAAAGGGACAATGGGCCACGGGCTCGGCGCCGCAGGCGGTTTTGAAACCATCATCTGCGCACTGACCATTCAGAAAGGCATCATTCCCCCGACAATCAACTATGAGACCCCGGACCCGGATTGTGATTTGAACTATACGGTCAACACCGCCGTCGAAAGAAAGGTCGATGTTGCCATGAATATTAATCTCGGTTTTGGCGGGCATAACGGAGTGATTCTTCTCAAGAGATTCTCTGACTGACATTCAGTCGGAATGAGCAAAGGGAAGCTTTCGACCGGATAAAAATGCAATTGTGTCAAAACCCGTTACCTGGAGTTATGAGGATGAACAGGCGTATTTTTGTTGCGGGAACAGCTTCCCTTTTGTCATTCGTGCTTTGTTCCTGCGGTATTTTTGAAAGCGGAAGCGATGTTCCGCCGCCCCCGCAGGGAGAAGAATGGTCGGCTAAAATCAAATCCAGTTATCCCGACTGGCAGCCCCCGCGTGAAATGCCGGAGGGTTCTGCGGAATATCGGGCGGCTTTGAAAAATGAGCAGGAACTGAAGGCTCTTGAAGCAAAAGAAGCAGAAGTCAAGACAGAAAAATCTGTCTGTCCCGACGATGCTGCACAGAAAGAAGTGAAGGCGGAACCGGAAATCCCGACGTCTTATATTGTCAGGAAAAATGACAATCTCTGGAATATCGCCAAAGCCATCTACGGCAAAGGCGAAAAATGGACCGTTATCTTTGAGGCGAACAAAGAGAAGATCAAAGATCCGAACAAACTGAAACCCGGTCTTGAGCTTCTGATTCCTCCGGCTGGGAAATAATGAGTAACGAAAATGAAAGTCCCGGAGGCATAGTCTCCGACAAGTATTTTTTCAGCAATGCAACCGAAATGGAACTGCTTTTTGCAGGGCGTTTTACAGAAAATCTGAAAGAAACTGAAAAACGGCTCGGCGTCACTGTGACCGCACGCGATCTCTGTTTCAGGATATCTTCTCCCCAAAAGGAAAATGTGGTGAAAACCATTGCTTTTCTGGAGGAATTGAACAAGCTTTACTCCGCTACGAAAAAACGGATCGACCAGCGGGATTTCCAGATGACCCTGTCGGCGTTTCAGGAATCCCGCGAAACGGAATTGCAGAATTTCTTTTCCCAAAGAATCAAAGTCAGCCCCAAAAAACAGGAAATCGTGCCGCGCACTCTGAATCAGCTTGCTTATGTAAAAGCGGTCCGGATGAAAGATGTGGTATTCGGAATCGGTCCTGCAGGTACAGGCAAAACCTATCTGGCGATGGCGCTTGCGGTCTCGGAACTGCTTGCGGGAAAAGTCGACCGCATCGTGTTGACGCGTCCCGCCGTGGAGGCAGGGGAAAATCTCGGTTTCCTTCCGGGAAAAATTGAAGAAAAGATCAATCCGTATCTGCGTCCGCTGTATGATGCGCTGTATGATATGCTGGATTTTGAAGAGGCGGCGGCTCTCATCGACCGCAACATCATTGAAGTGGCGCCGCTTGCTTTCATGCGCGGGCGCACGCTCAATAACTCTTTCATCATTCTTGACGAGGCGCAGAATGCAAGCAATGAACAGATGCTGATGTTCCTGACGCGTCTCGGGTTCCATTCCAAGTGCGTGGTTGCGGGAGACCCGACTCAGATCGACCTGCCGAACAAACGGACGTCAGGTTTGCTTCAGGCGGTCCGCAAGCTGGAGCAGATTCCGGAAATCGCGGTCTGCCAATTCTCGACACGTGACGTCGTGCGCCATTCCCTTGTGGAAAAAATCGTCAACGCTTACCAGAAAAAAGAAACTGTATCCGGAGGCAACGAAAATGGCGGAACGGAATAAGGCAACAGAAAAACCTCCTTCTTTCGGGGAGAAGCTGGAACATTCCAAATTTGTGCTGGTGCTGATGCTCCTGATGGTTCTTGCCGTCAGCCTGATCGTTATGATCATCCCGGAAAACGATGCAGATATTCATTTCGTCGCGGGTCAGTACTCTCCTTACACCCTTTTCTCAAAACTTGACTTTTCGGGCGAGGATAAGCTGAAAACCCGAGCCCTGCGCGAACAGGTGGCATCCCAGGCACCGTATTACTTCAAGATCCAGCCGGAAGCCTCGGCACAGATCACGGAGCATTTTCAGGATTTCTTTGCGGAACTGCGGAAACGCGGAAACGCGGAAAACAAAGGGGCAAAATATCTGCCGTCTCCGGGAGATTCCGCAGAAAACCTTGCGGCGCGGCTGAATAAAAATACGCTGGACTGCCTCCTCCAGATTGCGGACAATCCGGTTCAGATGAAGAAGATGTATTCCCTGTTCGAAGGCGCGTTGAACAACGGAATCATCAGCAACGAGCAGAAAGGCAGTCTGACCTGGGATAAGCACATCCGGATCATCGACGCCTACAAACGCCAGCGCGACAGTGTGCCGATGCGTGAGATCATGACCCCCCTCGAAGCCGCAAAATCAGTCGTAAACGCGACGCTGGAATATTACAACGATCCGAACAAGGATGCCATTCTCGCGTCCATAGAAAAAACACTGGTTTCCATCATCGGCAACGGCAATCTTGCCTACGATCAGGATTTCACGGAAGCGAAAAAAGAGGAAATGGCAAACATGGTGCGCCCCGTCATGTTCGAGATACACAAGGGACAGCCGATCCTCGAGAAGAAAAGCGTTGTCACGGACAAGGACCTCATGATTCTGGAAGCCTATAACAAAGAGCTCCGGAAAACCAAGGCGCAGTCGGGTCCCTACCGCGTGATTCTGGAAAATATTTTCCTCTGCCTTGCAATCATCATCTTCACAGGCATCTATATCTATCATGTGCATCCGGAGATGGTCCGCAGCAACCGCACCATCTGGCTCCTCGGACTGATTACAATTGCCTCGATCCTGCTGAACCGCGTGTTTCTTGATCTTTTCAAAATCATAAGTGAACAATACAGCATTCCGCCGAATGTCATCTATTTCGCCCTGCCGCTGGGATTCTCCGCGATCATCGTCTCCGTCATTTACGGCATCCGCGCGGCGCTGTTCGTGGGACTGCTGGTGACGACCATCGCCTCCCTCCAGATGAACAATCCGTTCCAGATGATGCTGACGGGATTGATCGTCAACGGCGGCGCGGGATTCGCGGTGCGCTATGCGACCAATTACCGGAATTTCTTTGTCCGCGCATTTCTGGGGACCATGATTTCCACTCTGATCGTGGCATTCATCTTTCTCTGGCGGGACACGGAGGGAGAGGATCTCTGTTTCTGGATTCTGGTGTTCCCGCTGTTCACAGGGCTCCTGACCGCGATCCTCGCCCAGTTGGCGCTGTTCGTCATTGAATTCATGTTCGATGTCAGTACCACAATGTCCCTGCTGATTTACAGCGATTACAACCATCCGCTTCTCAAGCGCCTGCAATTCGAAGCGCCCGGCACCTATCATCACAGCCTGATGGTGTCGACCCTCGCGGAACAGGCGGCGCAGGAGGTCGGGCTCAACCATATCAAGGCGCGGGTCTGCGCATTATTTCATGACGTGGGCAAACTTTCCCAGCCGGATTACTTCATAGAGAACAGCCCCGGCGCGGACATGCACCGGGAACTGAATCCGTCCATGAGCGCCATGATCATCCTGAACCATGTGAAATACGGGCTGGAACTTGCGCGCAAGTATAAATTGAAGAAGATTATCCGCGACACGATCATGCAGCACCACGGGACGGACCTGATTCTCTACTTCTACAAACGTGCGCAGGAGATTCACGGCGAACATAATGTCGGTGAAAACGAGTTCCGCTACCAGGGTCCCCTGCCCTCGGAAAAGGAGATTGTGCTGATTATGCTGGCGGATTGCTGCGAGGCGGCTTCGCGGAGTCTGGAGAAACCGACACCGGCATCCATCGACGCGCTGGTCAAGGAGCTTTTCCGCAAAAAGATCCGCGACGGGCAGCTCGACGAAGCCAATCTGACCATGAAAGAGCTTGCGGGCATCCGCAAAAGTTTTGTTAAAACGCTTTCGTCCATGATGCATGGGCGTATAGCATATCCCAAGGATGACAGTAAGGATGAAGACGATCTGTTCATGGAGAGCGGAAAAGAAGTATCCGCGCCCGGCAATGGCGCGCCTGAAAAAACTGTCTGAGAAGGCAGCCGTAATCACGGGAAGCGGGATTGCAAATGAGCTTTCGCTGAATTTCGTCGGCGCGAAGGAGATGGCGGAAATCAACGAGACTTTCGTCGGACATCAGGGACCGACGGATGTGATCTGCTTTGATTACCGTGAATCGAAAAGCGAACTGCCGGACGAAAAGGATGAAAATTCCGTGGAAGTGGAAATCATCGTCTGCCCGGAGGTCGCGAGACGGGAAGCGGAAAAACGTTCGCTCCCCTATTCGCGGGAAGTGGTTCTGTATCTGGTGCACGGACTGCTTCACGCTTCGGGAGAGGACGACCTGAAACCTGAACTCAAGAGGAAAATGAGGCGCAGGGAACATAAAACAATGAACGAACTGGAAAAGCTGTTCACATTCAGTGACATCTTTCCTGAACCTGTTCTGATGGGAGATACTCACACATAATGTTTCTCGAACTGGAACTGCTGATTGCAAGTTTTATCCTGTTTCTGATGCTGTTCTGCGCCTTCGAGGCGTTCGACCGTCTTTCCGGCGGGCAGATCATGAAACTGGAAAACACGGAGCCTGAACTGGCGGAAAAACTGAGTGAATGGATGGATCGTTCCGATTCGATCCGCGGCGTGTTCAAGCTGATGCTCTTCATTCTTTCGTCTCTCATGGGCATGCTTTCGTATTCGGTCCTCCTGGAGAAATTCGGCAACGACCTTCAGACCTGGCGCGTACTCATCATCATTGCCGCGATCATCTGCTCCTGGTATCTCGGCGAAATCATTTCGCGCCTCGTGCTCTACCGTTACGACACATTCATTCTGCGGACAACCCTCCCGTTCGTCTCCCTGCTTGCAAACACGATTCTGCTTCCATTCACGCTTCTGGCGAAACGCCTCAGGAAAAACGCCGAAGACTGGCGCGATGAGGAAGCGCCGGATCAGAAAGTCAGCACCGAAGACGAAATTCTTTCCTTCGTCGAAAATTACAGCGACAATGAGAACGACGACTTGGAGGAAGAGGAGAAGCGGATGATCAAGGGGATTCTTGACCTCGGCGATATGTCCGTCCGGGAAATCATGACGCCGCGCGTCGATCTCTCCGCCCTACCCTCGACCGCCTCGATTGAGGAAGCCAAGAAGATGTTCATCGAAACCGGGCACAGCCGTATTCCGGTCTACAACCGCACCGTCGATGAAATCAAAGGCATCATCTATGCCAAGGATTTCATTGACGACCGGAAGATCGCCGGAAAGACGCTTGACCAGCTTGCACACAAGCCGATCTTCATTCCCGAATCCAAGGAGGTCGGCGAACTGCTGGAAGAAATCAAACGCAAGCACAACCATTTTGCGGTCATCATCGACGAATACGGAGGAACGTCAGGCATCATCACCTTCGAGGATATCATTGAGGAAATCGTCGGAGACGTTCAGGACGAATATGACAATGAGGAGGAGGAAAAAACCAAGCCGCAACTGATGCCGGACGGTTCGATCGTTCTGGAAGCAAGAACCATGATCTCCGATGTAAACGAAATCATGGATTCGGATATTCCCGATACGGAAGCAGCGGACACCATCGGCGGCTATATCTGCTATGAACTCGGACGCATTCCCGAAGAAGGAGAAATTTTCCATTTCGAGAACAATCCGCTTTCCGCGCTTGTCTTAAAGGCGGACAAACGCAAGATTCTGCAATTGAAACTGATGTATAAGGAACAGGATGAAGAAAAGCAAGCTTAATTTATACCTCTCGCTGATGGCGAGGCGAAGCAGGCGTTTCGTTTTTTCACAAACCAAAGGACTGCTGATCACAGGGCTGTTTGTCGTAATTCCGATTTTCGTGACGCTCTGGGTTGCGTGGTTCATCTACAATCTCCTGACGACGTGGGCGCTTGCAATCATCAAGCACCTCAATATCTTTCAGGACGAGATCGGCTCGTTCTGGGTCCAGCAGGGCATCCGCGTGATTTCGCTGATCCTGATCGTCGTGCTCCTGATCGCGATCGGGCAGCTTGCCAGAATGACGCTCGGAAACCGCATGATCACGCTGGCGCAGAAAATTCTGCTCCGCCTGCCGATCATTAATTTCATCTATTCCACCTGCAAGCAGATCGGCGACGCTCTCTGGTCCTCCGGCGGGGGAAGCATGTTCAGCAAAGTCGTGATGTTTGAATATCCGTGCTCCGGCTCTTATGCCATCGGATTTATGACGAACGAAAACACGGAACCGTTTGAAGTCACGGAGAAACTGGGCAAACCGGTCGTGAGCATCTTCATGCCGACGACTCCGAACCCGACCAGCGGTTTCCTGCTTCTGATTCCGAAGGAACGGTGCATTTTCCTTGACATGTCCGTTGCAGATGCCATGCGCCTCATCGTCAGCGCCGGAGCCGTTCTTCCTGACCAGATTCAGGAACAGCATCGCCCCGGCAGTCACGGTCCCCTGTGAAAGCGGAGAAGTAAAAACTGCCGTTATTTCATAAAAAAACTTGTATTATCGCCGTTTCAGATGTAACTTATGAACTCGAACATTTCAACCGTTAATCACTAAACAAAAGAAACTTCCATTACTGTCGTGTTAAAGAAAACTCAGAAAAAATCAGACCGTCCCTTCCGACTCAGTCTCAAGGCAAGACTCAGACTTCTAAAAAAATCCATTTTCGGAACCGCTTCCACGGAAGAAGGGAAAAAACAGACATCCCCGAAACCTCCTCAGAAATCAGCCTCCGGCAGAGGGCCGAAACGGGAACAGTCCGTTCAGCGCCGTTCATCCGTAAAAAAAGCAGACGCCAGGCCGTCCACAGGGAAACCAAAGGCAGAGAACAGAGCCGGGAAAACGAAATCCGCACCGGTGCAGGCGAAAAGAAAACCCGTCAAGGCTTCTCCGCCGCCGATGCCGGAACTTGTCGCACCGCCGCAGGAAGAAGGCAAAACAAGGTTCTGCGATCTTGATCTCGCGCCTGAAATCCTTGCAGGGACGCAGACTCTCGGATTCCAGTACTGCACCGTGATTCAGGAAAAATGTCTGCCCTATGCGCTTGCAGGCAAAGATCTTGCGGCAAAAGCACAGACCGGCACAGGAAAAACTGCGGCATTTCTGGCGTCCGCCATGACGCGCCTGATCAAGGATCCGCTTCCGCCGGAGTCAAGACGCCCCGGCTCCTGCCGTGTGCTGGTGCTTTCGCCCACCCGTGAGCTCGCGATCCAGATTCATAATGACGCGCTTGCACTCGGTAAATACACGTCGCTGAACAATCTCGTAATCTTCGGCGGCATGGATCATCAGGGACAGCGTGACTCGCTTGCCGATCCGATCGACATTCTCGTCGGGACTCCCGGCAGGATCATTGACTACTCGCGCAGCGGACATCTTGATCTTTCGTCCACGGAAATTCTCGTGATTGATGAAGCGGACCGTATGCTGGACATGGGATTCATCCCCGATGTCCGCCGCATCGTCTCCAAACTTCCGCCGGCAGGCAAACGCCAGACCATGCTTTTCAGCGCCACGCTGGAGCCGGAGGTGCTGGCTCTGGTGGACCGCTGGCTTGTCGAACCGGTCTCCCTTGAAGCGGAACCCGAACACGTCGTAACCGATCTCATCGACCAGCATTTCTATGCCGTGATGAATCACCAGAAGCTTTCCATGCTGTTATGGCTCATCCGGAACGAACCGTTCGAGCGCATGATCATTTTCGGAAACTGGAAAGAGAAAAATATCGATCTGGTGGATCATCTTTATGAATACGGAATCAAGGCGGAACTCCTCTCCGGTGACATTCCGCAGGCAAAGCGCCTGAAAATTCTGGAAAAATTCAAATCTGGCGAAGTCAAAATCGTCGTTGCAACCGATGTTGCCGCGCGCGGAATCCATATTGCCGGCATCTCGCATGTCGTCAACTACGACCTGCCGGATCATCCGGAGGACTATGTCCACCGCATCGGCCGCACAGGACGTGCCGGCGCCAAAGGCAAATCCATCAGTTTTGTCTGCGAATACGGTGCATACGTCATGCCGGACATCGAAAAATACGCACAGATTGAAATCAAGACGATTCAGCCGGAGGAGGAGATGCTTACCCTGCCGGAACGTGTCAACGCACCGGTGAAACATTCCCGTCCCCGCGGAAATTCCCGGCACGGAGGCGGCGGGCGCAGACCGGCTTCCGGGCGGTCCTCCCGTCCGAGAAGGTAAACGGAGATTCTTCATGGGCGCCCATCCGGAGATCACGATTGTGCTGGACCGTCTCAGGAGTTCCTTCAACACCGGAAATATTTTCCGTCTGGCGGACGCGGTCGGAGCAAAAGAAGTGGTTTGCTGCGGCTATACGCCTGCGCCGCCTCATCCGAAGCTCGCAAAATCCGCCATGGGCGCGGACAGAACTGTTCCGTTCCGCAAGTTCGGGCGAACCGTGGACGCCGTCCGCGAGCTGAAATCCAAAGGTTACTGCGTTCTCGCGGTGGAAGTCTCCGATCAGTCACAGCATGTGTGGGATTATGACTGCCGCTTTCCGCTCGCCCTGGTTTTCGGCAACGAGGCGCTTGGAGTCGATCCGGAGGCAGGCGCGGAATGCGACGGAATCGTTTCCCTGCCGATGTTCGGCGCAAAGACTTCGGTCAACGTTGGCAATTGCGCGGCTGCGGTGCTATATTCCATCATTGAAAAATATCAGTTCAGGAGTCCGGCGAAATGAAAGTCGCGCTTTACGGGAAAAATGCGGAATCGCTTGAAAAGATACTGCTCGGCAAAGGAGTCACGGTCGTAGACAGGCACAGGGAAGACTTCGACCTGCTGATCAGTTACGGCGGAGACGGCGCCATGCTCGGCGCCGAGCTCGCCTATCCACAGCGTCTGAAAATGCCTGTCCGCGACGTGGAAACCGCCCCTCACTGCCCTCTCCATTCCGTCGAAAACCAGATTGACGCTATGCTTGCCGGAAAGCTTAAAGTCACGAAAATGATGAAGCTCGTCGGGATGACCGGGAATGTCAAACGTTACGCCATCAACGATATTTTCATACACAACATGAACAACGTCAGCGCCCTGCGTTACCAGGTCAAAATCGACGATGACATTTACGCGCGTGAAGTGGTCGGCGACGGCGTCGGGGTCTCCACGGTCCACGGAAGCACAGCCTATTACCGGAGTATCACTCACGGCAGTTTCCGCGTCGGAATCGGAATTGCGTTCAGCAACAGTACGGAACTGCTGAATCATCTTGTACTGAAAGAAGAATCCATCATCAAGGTCAGAATTCTGCGGGGTCCCTCCGAGCTGGTTTTCGATAATTCACCGGAAAGCGTCAAACTCAGCGAAGGCGATATCGTCACAATCCGCAAATCGGAAAAAACTGCGCAGATGCTCGGACTGGAAGTCTTCATGTGCCCTGAATGCCGCCGCATCCGCCGGGAGCAGCGCGCCATCGGATTCGAGGATATTCCCCTATGAATATTCTGATCAACGCAGGACCGACGCGCGAAAGCATTGATCCGGTCCGTTTCATCACCAACCATTCGTCCGGCAAAATGGGCTATGCCATAGCGGAAGCCGCCGTCAGGATCGGGCACACCGTCACTTTAGTTTCGGGTCCCGTCGCCATTCAACCGCCGGAGGGGCTTGCCGGATTCATCCGAATCGAGACTGCCGCGCAGATGGCGCAGGCAATGAAACAGGCAATGCCGGAAGCGGAGCTGATCATTCTCTCCGCCGCCGTTGCGGACTACCGCCCGGTCGTCTGTTCCCGGACCAAACTCAAGAAAACGGAAGGCAATCTTTTTCTGGAACTGGAGCGGACGGAAGACATCGCTTTGTCATTGGGAAAGCTCAAACGCGGCAATCAGATACTCGTGGGCTTCGCCGCGGAAACGGATGATCTGGAATCCAATGCGCTCAAGAAAATGAAGGCAAAAAATTTTGACTGGATCGCGGCAAACGAAGTCGGCAAACCGGGGCGCGGATTCGCAGCCGACGACAACGCAATCACGCTTTATGGCTCCGACGGCCGCCGTTTCAATTTGGAGCTCAAACCCAAAAAGGAACTCGCGGCAGAACTCCTGTCACTGATACTGAATCCGAAATAAAAGGATTGTTCCGTCATGTTCAACAGGAACCATGTCATCGCATCCGCCAGAAAAATCCGGTATTCCTTGAATGGAATCACCAGAAAACAGTGGATCACCTGCGGGACGGTCTTCGCCACAGTCTATCTCCTGAGCGCAATTTATATTCTTTTCCGTCCGGGAAACTATATTGAACCCGGCACGCTCTGCCCGTTCATCATCACCGCGGCGATTTATTCCGCCGCTCTTTCCTGCGCCCTGATCCGCCGCGATGCGTGGGCGCGGATGATCTATTTTGCCTTTCCGCCGGTTCTCCTGTTCTGTGAATGGCTCAATTTTTCTCCGATCGAGCAGTTCTATTCCGTCTGCCAGCTGTATTTTGCAATGCTCCTTGCAGTCTGGTGCTGGGGAACCGATGCCGTATGCGGCGATCTTCTGGGACGCATCCACCGCACGCTCCGGGTTCTGCCGACACTGATTCTCGGTTTCCTGCTGTATCTGCTCCCGCTGACAATTATTGCGCATCACATCGCAAACGGACGCAAGTTCACCTATGACTCCATTCAGGCGGTCTATCAGACGGAGCTCGCGGAAGGGCTTTACTATTTCCTGACACATTTCTTCTGCCTGCTGCTGTTCGTTCTTCTGCTTCTCGCCGCGGCGGGACTGTTCCTGCTGAACAGAATCGGCACTCCCCGGCGGAATTCCAGGGCTTTCTCCTGCATCCTTGTCCTGATGCTGCTCTGCCTCTCCCCTGCTCTTTATGGCGAACTCACGGGAATCGACGCGCTGAACCGCACGAAGGTTCTGTTTACGGACAGCCTGCAATATTTCGCAGTCATCGAGCAATATGCGGCGTCCGGCGCGGCACGTCGGAAAGCCGTGGAAAGGCACGTCGTAAAAAACAGCGGCAGCGACGGGATTTATGTTCTGATCATCGGGGAATCCCATAATAAAAACCATTGCAGCGCCTACGGGTACGGGCTCGACACGACGCCGTTCATGAAAGCGGCGGCACGGGAACCGGGCTTCATCCTCATGAAAAACGCATTCTCATGCCACGTCCAGACCATGCAGGTCATCTCTTATCTGCTGACTGCGCATAACCAGTATATCCGGCAGGAAGACGGAGTGGCGCCAAGCATTTTCGATGTACTGAAATACTGTTCCTGCCATACCGTATTCCTGAGCAACCAATATCCCCACGGGCGTTTTGATTCACCTGTCGCGGCGCTGGCTTCCGGAGCGGACAAGTGCATCTGGCTCAACACAATGGAGGATTTCATCCTCTGGCGGGCACGTCCGGACGAAGCGCTGCTTGAACCATTTTCGCAACAACTGAACTCAAAACGTGCTTTCATTGTCCTGCACCTCATGGGCAATCACGGACCCTATGCCCGCCGTTATCCGGCAGGGTTCGGCGACAACCTTGCATGGAGCGCCTATGATAAAAGCATCCTGTATGTGGACGGTATTCTGGAAAAGATATTTTCGCTTCTGCGGAAAAACCCATACGTGAAAGCCGCCGTATATCTTTCGGATCATTCGGAAAAACCCGGAGTCGGGCATGGTGCGGACGCCTATGAACAGGAGATCGCAGAGATTCCGATGCTTCTCTATCTCTCGGAATCCCTGCGGAAAGAACGTCCCGGACTGGAAGAAACACTGCGTTCCAATGCGGACTGCATTTTCACCAACGACCTGACGTTTGAACTCCTGCTTGACCTGATGGGCATAAAACATACCTTCGGTTCCCCGCAGACGCGAATCGCCCTGCCCTCCTATGACATGCCGTTTGACAAAGCCCGTACCCTTCTCGGCGCCCGCAAACTCGACGGCGCCGAAATCCGGCGCCGCTGAAGCTGATTGTTATTATTCAGAGTTCAAGCAGGAGTGCTCCCGTGTAGGTTACTTCTCCTTGATCTCCCTCGTTGATGACACTCAGTTGAACCGACATCGTATAGGCATACTTCGGAACAGTAAAGAGTTGCGAGATGTCTGTTTCTTTTCCGTCGCGGGAGAGGGGAAGATTGAAGCATCGAGAAGGGTGCAGCCATTTTTTGTTCTTGTCCAAAAAATTAACTTTACAGGAGGCTCTTCCTTTGGAAGTATTTTTTCCCCGGATGCGCAAGAAATAAGATTTTCCCGGTTCCGTTGCAATTCTTTGATCGAAACAGCCTCGTGTGATTTTCCTGAGAACAGCTTTTCCGTTGCCAATGATGCCGCTTCCCGGACATGGCTTCTTTTGATCCTTTTCAATTTGCCACAGGCTGAATCCGCCATTTTTAGAAAAGTCTCCATTGTTCAGTTTGTTTTCCGGGGAATTGAATGGAATTTTTTCAAGATTTTTAACTTTTGCAATGGTTTTGACAAGATCGGGACAACGCTGCTGCCAAGTTGCTTTGATTTGCCGATGGTTGGTATTGTTCCACCAGCTTCCTCTTTCGCTGTAAAACCAGATATAGCGGTCACTTTCCTCTATGGCAGCCGCCAGATTCCGTCGCATGAATGGAATAATTCCTTTATCAATATCCGGTTTCAATGCATCAGACCAATAGGGAAGAAGCCCGAAGATCGCATCCATGTAAAATGCCGGACCGAGTGAAACCTGATTAAAAAATTTCGCACGGTTTTCCGGATAGACATTGCGGGAAAAACGGCTCATGAGCGTATAACGCAGGTCTTTGTAATCGGACGGCTCACGTGCCGTATAAGAATAATATTCATGACCGCTGACAATATGTGCTTCCGGCGGCATGGCAACCATCAGACCGTTTACAAATGGAATAGTCAATTCTCCCTCGAAAGAGAGAAAGAACGGCATGAAAAGCACGACATCGGGATATTCGGAAAAAATTGCATTGCCAACCTGTTTCCCGAACAGATACACTCTCTCCGAAGTTTCCGCAAGACTATGTTCTGTTCCGATTTCATCAAAATGCCAGATGCGAAGCTTTCCGTATTCCTCTAAATCGAACAGCAGACCCTTTAGATTTGCGGCTTTGGAAACTTTTGCAGCGATGCGAAAGTTGTTCAAAACCGGCTTCCAGTCTTCGTCATTAAACCAATCAAACTGGTCGGTCGTCGTTGTACAGTAGTAAAAATTATCCGTAAACTTTTTGAACGGAAGTTTTTTCAGCGTTGCAACCGCTTCCTGAAATGATTCATATTTCCAGCTATATCCCTTTTCTTTGCCCCAGGGGGACCCGCCGGGCGTAACTCTTTTCCCGTTGAAGACCTCCGGTTTCCCAGATACCCGAATAGTTACTCCGTCTAAAATGCTGTCTTTTTCCATGTCGGCAAGATTTCTGCTCAGAAAATCAATCGTCGGATTAGACCACGACAGATCAATAATCTTTTTATTCAACGAAGATGCCGGGTAACTTGCCACGTCAGCTACGAGGCATCCTGTGACAAATGTCAGAAGACAACTAAAAAATAAATGCTTCATACTTTTCCTTCTTTGTAGAAAGTCTGCTTTCGGCAGATCATTTTGTTTCGATGACAATATCGCTTTTCAGCTTGATTTTTATTTGAAATACCGGATAGACCTCCTTTCATTCAAAAATAAGGGACTTTCTCTTTCAACATCACAGAACGCTTGATTTTGTTTTTGTCCCAGTAGTAGAAAATTTGGACTTTATGTCCTGTCGTTTCATCGCAGTATGTTTCGTAGATATAATCTGCTGACTGTCCCGGTTGCAGACTTGTCGCACTGCCGTCAATCAATGTGCTGTTGATCAGACCGCTGTGTTTGGCATGCATCAAAGGAGCATCACTTACCAATGTCTGAATATATGGTGGCTGATAAAAGGTTGATGGAGTTGTTTGCGGACGCAGACTGTCGCTCAATAAGATAAAGCGAGACGGCTTTCTTATCCTTTTGATTGTAATTGCAATTCCATATAACAAGCCGGGATTGCCTTCTTCAAAACCTGCGGGACGCAAGCTTTTAGGAGGATATAGATTGATACCGTAAAAATTGCTTGTTGACGCCGGTTCAATGATAGGACATGCTGCTGTTGAAGTTTTGGCTTCTTTACAGTAGCCTGTTTCCTTCAGTAATTGATACCAGTTCATTGCAGAAGCTGCATAATTTGTGTTGGTGTACAACAGCATGAACTCATTATTGTCACCGGCATATAAATTCATTAACAATCCGTTTTGTTTCAACTGAGATAAACAGCTGATTCCTGTTGCTTTGGCTTTGGCTGCCTGCAATGCCGGCAGCAGCATCGCCGCAAGAATCGCGATGATCGCAATTACTATAAGCAACTCTATCAATGTGAACCACTTTTCTCTCATCTTCTTTTCTCCTTTCAGTTGTTTTCCAATCATCGTAAATCCTCCTGTAATCTGGGGTAAATTTTTATTGCATCGGAATTAAAAGCTGAATAATGAATCTGTTCAGGCTTCTCTTCGTATTTCATCCAATTTGAAAGCACTGTTGCAATATAGCAAACCCTGTCCGGCATACAATCTGCCACAATAAGATCGTAATCCGGAGACGGAGGCTGATATTCCCCCGTCTGCTCACAAAGCAGGATATGAGGGAAAAAAAGCTTTTTATAACGCAGATAATTCAGGATTTCATGTCCTGGGATAATGAAATACGAATCATTGAGCAGCGGCGTAATCTCCTCAACGGCAAGCGGTTCTTCTGATTCGTTCAAAAGAACGGTGGCTCCCATCGGGAAAAAGACTGGCTTGCCGTCCCGGATCAGAACACGATAACAGTATTTCAAGTTGGATTTACGGAAAAGCCGTTCCACTGCCGCATCAAATTCATCCGTCATATAACTCGTGGAATAAATCTCCTTCACCGCAGGGGTCCCCATCACCATATGCGGAAGCCCGCATTCCTTCAGATAACAACAGAAGTCGCGATGTGCATTCTGAAGAATATTGGATACGACACCTCCAATCATGCCCATGGCAACTGCACGTTGCAGACGTTGCAGCTGTTCCGCTTCGGAATGATAGGGAATAAAAGTAACCTCGATATCCTCCTTATTGAGAAGAAAAGTCAACTCCATGAGATTCGACTGAAAATATCTGTGATACAAATTCCAGGCATGTGAATCCACATGAAAGAAAGCACCGACAATCGGAACTTCCTTAGTCCGGATCGAACGGGCGAATACACTGGGGACATAATTCATCTCCGCCACTGCTTTCCGGATTTCCTCCGCCTTGGCGGGAGAACAGCCGATCTTCTTATTCTTCCCGTTCAGGCACGCGGAAACCACCGCCGTCGATACCCCGCAGCGTTCCGCAATCATCTTCAAGGTTACTTTAGCCATTCCATAGCACCCATATTAACCGTTTAATATAATTATAATCAGAAATCCTCTTTTGTCAACCCCCGGAAAGAGAAAATTACAAAAAAAAGGAAATTACAGTGTGATGCAGTGCCACGGGCAAAACTCCGGAACAAGAAGCTAAGACCTCTGTGGCAACTGGAAAAACATAATGGCAAAATGGGAGATCGGGACAGCCGCTCCCGAAACTCCGTTCCCCGTCACGGTGTGAAAGATACCGCCGAAAAGGAAAAAGAAAGCGAGGGTGGCGTCTCCACCCTCCAATGCAGATGAGAATCATCCGCGCCACGGCAAAACAAGTCTGCCGGTTTTCAAACTTTCGTGGATCAGTCTCTTTTTTCCTCGCCGAGGTGACAGATATTGCAATGACGGCAGTCCAATTCCTGCGGGAGATCGTAGGTTTTACCGGCTCTGGCGGCGCGGCGCATATTGTAAAAGTTCATCCCCGCAAGAATGAAGCCCATGACGATGAACCCGCCGGGAGCCTGTCCCATCACGGAAAAACCCTGCCATGCCGAAATGATCTTGATGTCGAACAGCGTTCCCGCCGCAAGGAATTCACGGATCAGCCCGATGAAAGTCAGGGCAAGCGTAAAACCGATTCCCATGCCCAGACCGTCCATCGCGGAATACAGCATCGTGTTTTTCGACGCGAACGCTTCGGCGCGCCCGAGCACGATGCAGTTCACGACGATCAGCGGAATGAAGATTCCGAGCGCATTGTAAAGACTCTGCGTATAAGCCTGCATCAGAAGATCCACAACCGTCACGAAAGTTGCAATCACCACAATATAGCAGGGAATGCGGATCTTTGCCGGGACAATATTGCGGACCGCGGATATCACGACGTTGCTGCAAAGCAGGACAAAGGTCGTGGCAAGCCCCATCCCCATGCCGTTGACGGCATTGGAGGAGGTCGCCAGCGAAGGGCACATGCCGAGGATCAGCACCAGAACGGGATTCTCTTTCCAGATCCCCTTCAAAAATTCTTCGGAAAGTTTCATTTCACATTCTCCTTTCTGATTGCGGGCGCCAGAAGTTCCGCCTTATGCTCCCGGAATGCGGAGGCGGCACGCCATGCAAGATCCGTCACGGCACGGGAACTCAGGGTCGCCCCGCTGACATAATCCGCGTCGCCGCCGTCCTTTTTGATCTTCCACGGAACTGCCCACCCATCGCCCGCGAAGTGCGAACCGAACTGGTCAAGATATGGATTGGAGGGAAGCCCCTCCTTTTTTTCCGTCCTGCTGAAAAGGTCGGCAAGCGTCTTCTCCTCTTTGCGGTCGGTCAGACGAGTCCCAAGCCCCGGCGTCTCATTATGCCCGGTCACGATCACCGTCCTGATCTTCCCGTCCGGCGCAAAGGAGACAAGCCCGTCAACGCGCCCGCCGTATCCCATCGGACTGGACACCTTAGCAACGACACCGACCGGTTTGCCGTCCTGGAACGCGCGGTAGAAATCAACCACGGAGCCGTCGCTCTCCCGGCAGCTTCTGACATCCTCCATCGGATTGTTGTTGAACGGCGGCAGGACGGCGCGGAGCCCATCGGAAATTTTCTTCATTTTCGCTTTGGCGATCGGCTCTTTCGTCACGACGGCGACGCTTCCCATGACTCCCGCGGCAATCGCGCAGACAAGGCAGAGAAACACGCCGAGATAAAGCATATTCACGGATTTCTGATTCATTTGATCTCTCCTCTGCGCGGCTGGAGAATGTTGACCGAAGACGGATGCCATCCGAACGGACGCTTGTAACACATTTTATCGATCAGCGGAACCAGCGCATTCATAATCACAATCGCAAAACTCATTCCCTCGGGGAACGACCCCCAGATACGGATCACGCATACAATGACGCCGATACCGACACCGAACACGACTCCGCCCAGATGCGTCACGGGAGAAGTCACCATATCCGTCGCCATGAAAAACGCGCCGATCATCACGCCGCCGGTCAGCAGATGGAACATCGGCCCCGGCGTCAACCCGGGACTGGCGAGATTCACAATCCAGACGAATACCGTAATCGTCACGAAAATCGCCAGCGGAATATGGCAATGGATCACACGCAGTGCGATCAGGGCAATCCCGCCGATCAGGATCGCCAGCGCGGAAGTCTCGCCCAGGCTCCCGCCGACATTGCCGAGAAAGGCGTTCCAGAGGAAATCCCACGAATTGTAACGGGCAATCTCCGCCGCGTTTCCGGCAACGGCTTTCGCAGCCGCAAGAGGCGTCGCGGAGGCAACCGCATCCACTTTATCCGCCAGCCCCAGAATCGCGCCCGGCGCAGGATTCATCCACATCGTCATGGGACCCGTCGCCCCGACCAGCATCGCCACACGGGCGACCGCGGCGGGATTGAACGGATTCTGCCCGAGCCCGCCGAACACCTGTTTCGCCACAATGATTGCGATAAACGCCCCCGCGAGGCAGAGCCACCAGGGAGTCAGAGGACTCACATTCAAGGCGAGAATCAACCCCGTCACCAGCGCACTGAGGTTGGAGAGAGTCGACCCCGTTTTTGCAAGCACGCACCAGAGATACTCGAACAAAGCGCAGAACGCCATGCAGTAAACGACTACACGGAGTGCGTTCCAACCGAAAAACCAGACCGAAGCCAGGACTGCGGGAATCAGTGCCAGAATCACCAGCAGCATGACTTTGTGCGTGGAATCTCCGGTGCGGAGATGCGGAGAGGAACTCAATATCAGGGAGCCTTCCGCCGGAAGCCGCACCTTCGACTGTTCAGTTTTCATATCATTTTCATTCATATTCAACACCGTTCATTTCTTGCGTCTGCGCGCATTGATTTCAGCTTTGGCACGCCGGAAATGCTGGACGTTCGGACGTCCCGCCGGACAGACATAAGTGCAGATCCCGCACTCAAGACAGCTCATGACATAATTTTCCTCCGCGAGATCATAGCGTTCATTCTCGCAGACCTTGCTCAAGGTGCTCACGAGGAGACGCATCGGGCAGGCATCCACGCACCGCCCGCAACTCAGGCAGGGTCCCGCTTCAAACTGCCGGACCTCGTCCGCGCCAAGCAGCAGGATTCCCGACGTGTTTTTCGTAACTGCCACATCCGTCGAGGACTGCGCAAACCCCATCATCGGGCCGCCCAGAATCAGTTTGCCGACCGGCGATTTGATTCCTCCCGCAAACTCCAGCGCCCTGCCGACCGGAGTTCCGAGGCGAAGCAGGAAATTCCCCGGATTCACGAGCGGCGTTCCCGTCACCGTGACAACCCGCTCAATCAGCGGATGCCCCTCCGTCACCGCCTCGTAAATCGCCGCAAGCGTGCCGACATTCTGCACGACGCATCCGACGTCCATCGGCAGGCCGCCCGCCACCACCTTGCGGGCAGTCAGCGCATAGATCAACTGTTTTTCGCCGCCCTGCGGATAGCGCACGGGCAGCGGGACAATCTCCGCGGAATACTTCTGCGACAAAGCGGACAGCGCCTCGACCGCTTCGGGCTTGTTGTTTTCGATCCCGACCACGATCCTCGATATTTTCAGAATCTTCGCGGCAATCGCGGCTCCTCCGAGCACCTTTTCCGCATGTTCCCGGATCAGACGGTCGTCCGCGGTCAGGTAAGGTTCGCATTCGGCGGCATTGACAATCAGCGTGTCGATGATCTTTTCCGGCGGCGGCGAAAGCTTCGCATGTGTCGGAAACGCCGCACCGCCCATGCCGACGATCCCCGCCTCCTGAATCCGCTTCTTCAGTTTTTCCCGATCCGTATTCCTCCAGTCCGGATACGGCTCAAGATCCGATCCCCATTCGTCCCTGCCGTCGGAAAGAATCTCAATGGCGGCGACAGCGGCTCCGTTCGCACCGGGAATCTCGACGGCATCACCGATTTTCCCGCTGGTCGGGGCATGGAGAGGAACGGAAATGAATCCGTCCGCCTCGGCAATGAGCTGTCCTTTTTTAACCTCATCGCCTTTCCTGACAATCAGCTTCGGAGGCGCACCGATATTCTGATGCACCGGAAGCGTGTATTTCTCAAGCAGAGGCGGAATCCGGATCGGCTGTCCGGCGGAAAGCTCCTTGCCTTCGCTCTCCGGATGAATCCCCCCCGCAAATCTTTTCGGATGAATGGATGAAATCATGCGGCACCCTCCTTATCATTCTTTTGCGTCTGTCCGAGCGCAAGATGTTCCTCCACAGTCTGAAGCGCTCCCGTGGGACAGCCCGCGCTCTTCACCAGAGCCTCGTCTACGAGTTCCGGTTTCGTCGCACGCACCAGAAATCCCTGCGGATTGAACACTTCCGGCGCGGCTTTCACACATTTGCGGCAGGCAATGCAGGGAATCGAACAGAACTTCTTTTTCTGCGGGCCTTTCAACAGAGAATTGCAATAGATATGCCCTTTGGACGCGGCGGGAACAAGGCGGATCAGTTTGCGCGGGCAGATCTCCACACACTTTCCGCATCCGACGCATATTTCAGGATGCACAATGGCAAGCCCTCGGCGGATTTCAATCGCACCGAACGGACAGCTTCTCGCACAGGAACCGAGTCCGATACAACCGAAACGGCATCCTTTGCCGCCGCCGTGAAGGGATGCCGCGGCGCGGCAGTCGTTGAGCCCGTTATATTGTGCAATCATCTTCGCATGACCGTGATCGCCGGAACAGTAGACCACGGCGACTTTCTTTTCCTTCGTCTCCGCCTCCATCCCCATGACGGCACAGATTTTCGCCACATTTTCAGCGGCGCAGACCGCGCAGAGAGACGGATTCACGCCTTTCGTGACAACCGCCTTCGCCAGATCGGCGCATCCTGCATACCCGCATCCGCCGCAGTTCGCGCCGGGAAGCAGTTCCGTCACTTCCTCGATACGCGGGTCGGACGCAACGGCAAACTTCTTTGCCGCAAATCCGATGAGCCCCCCGAGGATCAATCCGATCAGGGCAACCACACCGACGGCAATCAGCACACTTTCCATAGACACCACCTTTTCAGATTTATTTGACCAGACCGGAAAATCCCATGAACGCCAGCGCCAGGATTCCGGCGGTAATCAGCGCAATCGCCGTTCCCTGAAACATTTTCGGGATGCGGGAAAGCTCCAGGCGTTCGCGGATGCTTGCAAACAGGATCAGGGCAAGTCCGAAACCGATGCCGGAACAGATGCCGTAAACGGTCGAAGCCAGAATCCCGCGCCCGCTCGCGGCATTGAGTTCGGCGGCGCCGAGAACCGCGCAGTTCGTCGTGATCAGCGGCAGATAGATGCCAAGCGCGCTGTAAAGCGCCGGGCTGAATTTCTGAAGCAGAATCTCCACAATCTGCACCAGGCCCGCGATCACGACAATGAAAATCAGGATTTTCGTAAAAGCAATGTCGAGATTCTGTATCTGAAACGATCCGATTCTGACACTGATCTTCGCGGAAAGCATGAGATGGTAAAGCACCGAAGTGGCAAACGAGGCGATTCCCATGACGAAAATCACGGCGCCCGCCATGCCCAGAGCGGTCTTGATTTTTTTGGATACGCCCAGAAACGGGCAGATTCCGAGGATTCTGGATAAAACAATGTTGTTCACCAGAACGGCGCCGACTGTAATCAACAGCCATTCATTGGACGGCATGATGTTCTCCCTTTTTATTCTTAACGTTATGTTGCGGCTGATCTTATGATACAGAAAAACAGGAACAGCGGATTCTCAAGCCTCCGGCTCCGCTGCACCCGACGGAAACCACAAACCGAAAATCCGATTGCAGTATCAGAAATTCAGGTTTTTAATTTATAACATTTTTCACAGATTGCAAGTTCCCTTTTTCATGAATAAAAAATTCGTATCCCCGCTTAATTATAATGAACACCCCCGATGCAAAGCATACGGAGACCCGGAAAGCCAAAACAATGGCGAGAATCCCAAATAAGATGGTGCAGACCGCTGCCCCTGACCCGGACTTCCGTCTCAGGACCGACCAAGGACCGGGGATCGCTCCAAAAAAGAATAAGAACCTTATGACAAGTGAAAAAACATAAGACTGAGTTCAGGCTTTTTGTTCTTCCGGTCCTTTCACCGGATTTGGCAATTGCACCTCATTTTCTGTTTGAAAACCGATCCCTGAACCGCGTATAGAGCACCGCGCCCGCCAGCATCAGAATGCCGAGGATGATAAATGCCGTCACTTTATAAAGCGAAGAGAGATTCGCAAGATCGTAGATAAAGATTTTCAAGGTGCAGAATCCGAACAGGAAAAGAGAAATCCGGCGCAAAGTCCCGTTGCCTCCGGTTATGCCGAAAAACAGAAGCGCCACCGCCCAGAGCCCCCACCACACGGACAATCCGCCGCGGCTGAAGCCGGCAAGGAATTCACGCAGAGTCTGATGGAGCTCAAATGAACTGTAAAGGAAAAACAGCACCACCGGAGCCGCAAGGAAAAAGCCCGCCCATCCGGAGCAGGAACAGCCGCAATTCAGATCATATCTGCTTCCCTGCATACTCTGTTCCGATGCCGACCGCAGAAAAAGTCCGCCAAGGAACATGGCGGCAATAAACACGCCTCCCGTCAGCAGGCGTTTTTCAAATGCCGCGCCGTAAGCCAGACCGGTAAAGAAAGTCTCTCCGGCAATGTCCCACAGGAACACTTTAACCGCCAGAATCAGGTAAAGCAGCAGGGAAGACATACAGAGAAAGCGGTTCGGAATCTTCGTGCCGAGCGCCATCATGACGACCGCCAGCACCGCCCATGCCGGCGTAATCCAGACACCTGAAAACATCAGCGGGACGAACAACGCGAATCCGGCACATGCAAATGCAAGCTGCATCAGGTTCCAGTTCCGGTCTTCATTCTTCGTAAGAGAAGCCACCGGCAGTTGGATCAGCGCGAAACATGCAACGCCGAGCACCAGCCATGCCGCAATCTTATCGTCCGCCCCGTACCGGAACGCCCACGGCAGCGACAGGCAGAAAAATGCGATCAACGCCCCGCAATGCAGAAGAATTTCAACCAGCGTGATTTTCGCCTTCCGGAACAGCATTCCGATGGTCGGCAGAGACGCGAACAGGATGTAATTCACGGCAAAGAAAAGAACACAGGCAAAATAATTGCCGGCATGGATTCCTTTGAGAGACGCCATGCCGTAAAGGATGGTATTGAGCACGAATGCGAGGATATTCAGGACTTTCCAGTTGCGGAAACAGGCGCAGAGAACCATGCCGACGGAAATAATCGTCAGATAAGAGAATAATATGCAGACGTCGCCGCCTCCCCTGTTGAGCAGGAGAGGAGTCAGATAACCGCCGAGGGTTCCGACGAGCGCGGGGAACAGATAGTTGCGGCGGATGGAAAGAGACATGGCGCAGACCGTGATGAAAATCATGGCGCCATACGCCCACAGCCATCCGATCAGATCATACATGCGGTAAGCGGAAAACACCCCCAGATAACCGGTTACGAAACCAAGTCCTATGACTCCGAGCGCCACGGCATGGTAACGCTTCTCCGCAAAATAAAGCCCTCCGAGCACCATCCCGCAAGCCGCGCACAACATGCCGGCAACGCGCACCTCAGGCTGCACAAGATTGTTGTCAATGGAATACTTCACGAAGAAACCGACGCCGCAGACCAGAATCAGGATTCCGATCCGGATCAGCCATGTTGTGGCGACGGCATACTCGGCGGAAATCTCACTGTTCCGGTATTCCTCTCCGACGCAGATCCAGTTCCTGATTTTCCGCAATGCATCTTCCGTCCGTTTCTCAAATTCGCTTTTCGGCAGCTCATAAGCCTGATACTCGCGCGCACCGGAAAAGGCTTCCGCTTTCTGTAAAGACGCGGGCTTCTCCTCCGAAGCGACGGGACATCCGGCTTCGGGACGGGATATTGTCTCCTGCTTCTTCTCCGGTGAGGAAACAAGGACGGGAGCGGACGGAGCGTTCTTCCGCTCCGCTCCGTTTTTCTTCTCCGGCTCGCACGAGGCAGACACAAAAGCAGTCTTTCCATCTTTCGGAACTGCGGCAGTCTGTTTTCCGTAAATTTCCTTTCCGGCGGACTGCGGGACAATTTCTTTTTCCAACGCCTTTTTTTCCACAGGAACGGACCCAATGTCTTTCCTGAACGCCGCAAGTTCCGACTGGATCTTCAGAAGTGTCAGGAGTATTTTCTCCTGCGTCTCTTTTCCTTTGCGGAATTCCTTTGCCGCCGAGATCAGTTTACATCCAGCCACAATCAGAATGACGGGAACGATCAGGACTGTAATGACCGCGATTACAACCAGTGTCTCCATTGCCGGAACCTCCTTATATTGTTTACATTGTTTTGAACTGCCTATACCATACAGCAAAGAAAACAGTTTGTCATATTGATAAATTCAATGCCGATTATTGACAGAACTGATGTTTCATCCCGATTTGCATTCCTGCGGAAACATGATATAATAGTTTCAGGAGGACAGCTCCAGGTAAAAAAATCCATAAAACAAAGGGGGTATCTTATGGAAAACTGTTCAAAATCAAATTGTCCGGCACAGCACAAGGCGGAGGTCTTCACTCCGGCAAATCAGGTCGCCTACGCGGAAGGAGCGGTCGTAAGCCGCACCATCATCGAAAACGGCGGGGGAACGGTGACGCTCTTTTCCTTCGACGCAAATCAGGGGCTCAGCGAACATACCGCACCATTCGATGCAATGGTCTGCATCCTTGATGGAGAAGCCAGAATCACGATCGGCGGCAAACCGCATCATCTGAAAACAGGGGAAAGCATCATCATGCCGGCGAATGTCCCCCATGCTCTGGATGCCGTCACCGCATTCAAAATGATGCTGATCATGATCAAGGCATAACAACGGAAACTCCCCGGAAAGCATACCGTCTCTCCGGGGGAGTTCCTGTTTTCAGGCAAAAACAGAAAATCATTCAGTTTCGTGTTTCGCCTTGCGCGTCATCAATTCAAGCACCGCGTCTTTCGGTGACTTGCCGTGGTAAATGATGTCATAAATCGTATTGGCGACAGGCGTTTCCACGCCGATCTTCCGCGCGAGCTGGCACATGGACTCCGAAGTCTTGACTCCCTCCGCCACCACCATGCCCATCGACCGGATGATTTCATCGATCCCGCGTCCCTTGCCGAGCTCCTCCCCGACATAACGGTTGCGGCTGTGGCGGCTCATGCAGGTCACGATCAGGTCGCCGACTCCGCTCAAGCCGGAAAAGGTCTGCGCCCTGCCGCCCAGCATGACGCCGAGACGGCTCATTTCCGCAATCGCGCGCGTCATCAGCGCGGCTTTCGGATTGTCGCCAAGCCCCATGCCGTCAATCATTCCCGTCGCAATCGCATAAACGTTCTTCAATGCCCCGCCGAGCTCGACTCCCGTCAGGTCGTCCGAGGTATAGACGCGGAAAAACTCATTCATGAACAGGTTCTGGAGTTCGACGGCAAGCTCAATTTCCTTCGAAGCAATCACAACCGCCGTCGGCACCTTGCGCGAAACCTCCTCCGCATGGCTCGGACCGGACAGCGCGGCGTAATGGCTCTCGCCGAGAATCTCCTCGCAGATTTCGCTCATGCGCTTCAGAGAACCGGTCTCAATGCCTTTGGCGATATCGACCAGACGGTGCTGCTCCTTTCTGAAATGCGGCTTCAATGCATTCAGAGTCTTGCGCATATACTGCGACGGAGACGCAAGAACCAGCAGGTCCGCATCCGCAACGGCTTTTGCAATATCCGCCTCGGCACGCAGTTCTTTCGGGAGTTTCACGCCTTTGAGAAATTGATTGTCGCCGGTCGCGTTGATCGCGTCGATATTTTCTTTGAAAGGTCCCCAGAGGGTCACATCATGTTTGTTCCAAAGCAGGACCAGGGCAAGAGAAGTTCCCCATGCGCCGTCGCCGAGAACCGCTGTTTTTGAAATATGCCGATTCATTTTTCTTCCTTTTTCCAAGATTCATTTTTCCTTGCGAAACGGCTTTCCGTCCCGTTGAGCAGACGCCTGATATTGGAACTGTGCCGGACCACCGCCAGCACCGCCAGCACACAGAACAGAATCATTTCCGTTGGAGAATAAGTCCATACTCCCGCCATTTTCATGATCCATGCGAAAACCGGCAGAGAAACCGCCGCGGCGATACTTGCCAGCGAAACATAGCGCGAAGTCAGGAAAACGATCACCCACAGCACGCCCGCCGAAAGCAGCGCCGGAGGATTCAACGCGAGAATCGCGCCGGCGGCGGTCGAAATCCCCTTGCCGCCCTTGAAATGAAGGTAGACCGGGTAGATATGCCCGCAGACTGTCGCAAGCGCGGCAATGGCGGGCAGAATTCCGCAAGGATCGTCGAAAGTCCCCCGCCTCACCAGCAGGTTGACCAGCACAACCGGCAGAATGCCTTTCATCAGATCAAGCAGGAAACAGAGTTTTCCCCAGTTCTTTCCGATCACGCGCGTAACATTCGTGGCGCCGATATTGCCGCTGCCCTGTGTGCGGATATCCAATCCCTTCATTTTCCCGATCAGGAACCCGAACGGAACCGAACCGATCAGATACGGAACCACTGCGCCGGAAGCATAAACAAGCGTCATTTCCAAAGGTGTTGCCATTTTCTCTCCGTTTGATTTGCGTCTCCGCCAAACCGGATTTATATTGATCCGTCGACAAAAACTTGATTGGAGTATTATTATGCGTCAAAACAGCGATTTTTCAAGTGAAAAGCACGAAACTTTTTTACCGAAACTGATCTGCGCCTCATCCGATGAGTCTGCGGACATCCTTTATGCCTCCGGTTTTCATGCGCCCGATGAGTTCCTTTATTTTGAAACGGAGGATCGCAAAGGGATTGTGGTCTCTCCCCTGGAATATTCGCGGGCATGTGCGGAAGTGAAAAAAGGGGTGGAGGTGATCGACCGTTCCGACCTGATGAGCCAATGCGGCCCGGAACGTCCTTTCCTGCCCTTTTTCAGCAAATACCTCGGCGTCTCCAAATGGTGCGTTCCGGAGCGTTTCCCGCTGAAGACGGCCCTGGAGCTCTCCAAAGAGGGAATTGAACTCGTCTGCGCGAAATCCCCGTTCTTCCCGCAGCGCGAACGGAAAAACAGAACTGAAATCGCGGAAATCCGGAAATCGGTCCATGCCACGGAGGAGATGATGCGCTGTCTTCACCGGATGCTCTCCGAATCAAAGATCAATGCGCAAGGGTATCTGGAACTCTCCGGAAAAATCGTCACCTGCGATTTTCTGCGTGCGGAACTGGAAGGAAATTTCAAAAAGATGGGGTATACGGCGTCGCGGACCATTATCGCATGCGGAATTCAGAGCGCCGCGCCCCATAACATCGGAAGCGGTCCCGTCAAGGCAGGCGAACCCGTTGTGGCGGATATTTTTCCGCGGAGCGACGCCAGCGGCTACTGGGGCGACATGACGCGCACTTTCCTGAAAGGCAAGGCGCCGAAGTCCGTCATGCGCGCCTACAATGCCGTGAAGAAAGCGTCGGAAACGGCGATGTCCATGATTCGCGCAGGCGTCATTGCGGCGGATGTCCATATCGCGGCGTCGGAGACGATGGCGGGACTCGGTTTCCAGACGGGACGCGGGCGCGACGGCATGCCGTGCGGGTTCATTCACGGGCTGGGGCACGGCGTCGGGCTTGAAATTCATGAAGGTCCTCGCGTCTCTCCGCTCAACAGGAAACCGCTTCAGAGCGGGAACGTCATCAGCGTGGAACCGGGGCTGTATTATCCGGAGTGGGGCGGAATCCGCCTTGAGGATCTGGTGGTCGTGACAAAAGACGGATACCGGAATTTCAACTCCATGGAAAAAGAGTTCGAGATCCCATGATGATTTTCCCGCAGGCGTCAAGACTTCGGGACAAGCTTTTTCCGGTAGACGGACGGGGCAATGCCGTTGCGGGCCTTGAAAATCCGGGAAAAATGATATTGGTCCGTAAAATTGAGAAGCGCGGCAATCTCGGAGATCGTCATGGCGGGATTCGCCAGAAGATTTTCCGAGAGACGGATTCTCTTTTCGATCAGGTAATCATAGGGGGTCTGCCCGGTTTCGGTCTTGAAAAGATGGATGATATGGCGGACGGAAATCCCCAGCGCCTTTGAAATGTCTTTCAGGCGGAAATGCTGATAGAGATTCCGGTCGATGTAATATTTGATCTCCAGAACCGGAATCGAGAAACGCGGCGCTCTCAATCTCTGCTGCGCAAGCAGGGAAATCAGGCGATGGGTCAGCAATGCCCCTTTTTCATTGAGATCCGGGGCATTGGCTTGAAAAAGTTCAATCATCTCCGAGTAAATCGGGAGAAACACCTCCCGGTCGCATCCGGGAAAATGAAATGCGGCGGATAAACCGTAGGAGGCAAGCAGATTCTCCACCAGTTTCCCGTATGTCACGAAATAGGACTTGATCCACGGGGTGTCATGAAACGTATAAAGATGATGCGTATGGAGCGCCGGCAGGAAGTAGACGTCGCCCGCTTTCACCTCATAAGCCACATTGTCGATCTCCACAACCCCCTTGCCCTCCTCCACCAGCTCAAAGGTGTAAAAAGGATAATTTTCACGCACGATATTGCGCTTGTAGTCGGAAAGCCTGGTTCTGTTTGCATTCAGCAGAATGAAAGGCTGGTCAATTTCTCCGATCCTGACTTTCCTCATGCAGGGGATCGTCAAACTCTGAATTGTCCGGTCCGTAAATTTCACGAGATTCTCCTTTTTTTGATGTTTTATCACTATTATACATCATTTTTGCTATTTTGTCTATTCATAATTCCGGGAAATATCGTATAATATCCAAGTCATGAAACAGGAGAAGAATTTACATCCCGTTTCTTCTCCTGAGAATCGGTTTTGTTTCAGCATGGTCAGGAGTCCGTCAGTTTTATGTGCGGATGGTTGAACAGGAAAAAAGGAACATTTATTTTAATGTCCTGGTCTGAATGGAAAATGAAAAATGAAAAAACGCCAAGGAGCGGAATCAAGATGAAAATCAAGTTGTCCTTTGGAAAAAATGCTTTCATTCCCCTGATATCGAAGCAAGATTTTACATGCAGAAAAAAGCAGCCGCATTCCATTGTTGAATTGTTCCAATGTTTTTCTCTTTCTTCCTTCCGTGTTCCCTGTTCGATATTCTTCCTTCACAGGGGGAAAATACGGATTTTCACCCTGATCGAGCTCCTCATCGTGGTTGCCATTATCGCGATTCTGGCGGCAATGCTTCTGCCGGCTTTGAACAAGGCGCGGGAAAAGGCGCATTCGATTTCCTGCATCAGCAACCTGAAGCAGCTCGGAGTCGCCGGAGCCTCTTACAGTAACGATTATCAGGAATACATGCTCCCTCTGAAAGGGAAACGGGACGATGGAACAACGGACAGATACTGGTCCGAATTGCTTCAGATTCATAAATACCTGCCCTCCACCGGAAGTTTCGATAAGAAAAATCCGCTGCCGTCGCTGCGTTGTCCGAACTATGACATCACCCGGCTTTCCGATGCCGATAAAGATCAGATGTGGGGTACCACATACGGAATGAACTATTTCTTTTACTATGACTACAAAAATGGCTCTAAAGTCGCACCGGTGCGCAATGGGCAGATCAAACATCATTCCAAAGTCGTTTTCATGGGAGACGGCGCCGATCCGAAGCAAAAGCCTACCTGCGCGATCAATGAGAGAAGTCTGCGTTACCGTCCCCTGCGCAACCACAACGGAGCATGGAACATCCTGTTTGCCGATTTTCATGTAGAAATGTTCAAAAGCAAGATGTCCTATGCAGAAGATCTTGGAATCAACATCGTGAGGGTCCGTCCGGAAAACCTCATCTACTGGGAACCCTATGTCGGACGAGTTCTCTGACATTTTCCGACGGCGGGAAAAATGGTTTGACTGCATATTAATTCTGAATTAAAATAAAACTCTCAACAAAAGGAAATATGGATTTCATCATGAAAAAAATCCTGACAGCATTGTTTTGCCTTACTGCGTCGATCTGTTTCTGCGTGGAAAATCTGATCGTCAATCCGAATGGAGAAAATGAGTTCAAAGGCTTCTGGAAATCGCCGCGCGCCGGAATCGTTTCGGAAAACGGTGTGATCATCCTTTCCGGAATGCCGGAGTCGCAGAAGGACTCCGAAAACTTCACAAAACTCATGCAGGTGCTCAAACGGCCTCCGGAGGAGCTTCAAAACAAAAAAATGATTCTGTCGTTCCAGATACGGCTTGCAAAGATCAGCGGGTCCCTGCAGATTGCAGTCCGCGAAGCATTCGGGAAAAGCGCTCTCTACCACGGACGTACTTTCAAGCGTTATGACGGCGGTCAGGAGTGGCGGAAAATTTCCGTTCCGTTTACGACCCGCGCCAATACGTCCGCACTGATGTTCCATCTGAACGCCGGCTATCTTGCACCGGATGACAGAATTGAAATCAAAGATCTGCAACTTTCAGAACAATAAGGAGTCTCCATGAAAAATTTTCTGCTGCCCGTAATCCTGTTCTGCGCGTCACTCTGCTGCACAGCGCTGGAAATTGATCCCGCCAAAGCGGTAATCGTCGCTCCCGGATCAGAAAAACTCGCCGCAGGCGAACTGCAGAAACATCTGAAACTCATCACCGGCGTGGAAATCCCGATTCAGGGCAAAGCGGACGGACAGTTCGCATTTACGCTCGGCAATCCTCCGTCCGATGCCGGGCTCCAGCCGGAAGAAGCCCGCTGGCAAGTCTCCCGGAACGGGGTTCACATTTACGGAGGACCGCGAAACGGAACCGCGTTTGCCGTTTACGATTTTCTTGAAAAACAGTTCAAGGTCCGCTGGATCGAACCCGGCGACCGCGGAATTTCCTATCCAGAGATGAAAATGCTCAAGCTGGAGGAGACTTCGGGGCACTGGACGCCGGGACGGCTGGCGCAGCGCCGGATACGGCATGAACTTTTCCCATACAACGGCTATCCGTATGACATGCCCGGACAGTTCATTATCGCCAATCGCGGCTACAACAGCAATCTGCCGAAGGAGATGCACCTCACGAAACAGGAATATGACGCAAAGCTCAAAGAGATCAGAATGTGGCATCTCAGGATGCGCATGGGCTCCGGGCTGTCGCTGAGTTACGGACACGCTTTCACAAACTGGTGGAAGAAATACGGCAAAACCCATCCGGAATACTTCTCGCTCATCAACGGAAAGCGCGGACCGAAAAACGCAGGAATGCCGGATACCGTAAAGATGTGCGTCAGCAACCCGGAACTCCATAAGCAGATCGTCGAAGAATGGCGCAAGCGGAATATGCCGAAGTGCATCAACATCTGTGAAAACGACTGGGGCGGCTACTGCGAATGCCCAGATTGCCGCAAACTGGACATGCCTCCCGCACCGGGCGCGAAATGGGACGACGACCTGAGCGACCGTTACGTCTATTTTGCGAACAAGGTTTTGGAACTGGCATCGCGCCACCGCCCGGATGTCATTGCGACGGCTTATGCCTATGGCGTCTACAAGAATGCGCCGCGCCGCGAGAAAGTCAGTCCTCAACTGGTGCTCGGTTTCGTCCCGAGCAAGTTCGACCTCCCCGGTGCGGAAGCCAACTACCGCGCCTGGGCGGAAGCAGGGGCAAAACAGCTCTTCCTGCGTCCCAACGACCATCACGCCATCAGCATAGGACTCCCGACCGGAGGAGAAAAACAGCTTTTCAACGCATTCAAGCTCGGACTCAAATATGGCATCATAGGGACTGATTACGACAGTTCCCACAACTTCTGGCCCGCAGTCGGAATCGCGGACTTCATTCTCGCCCGCGCACATACGCATCCGGAGGACACTTTCGAGCAGCATGAGCAGGAATACTATGCAGGATTCGGCAAGGCGGCGGAAGAAGTCGGCGAGTATTACCGTTACTGGAGGCAGAACGTATGGGATAACCGGATTTACCCGGACCGCAAGGAAATTGCGAAACTCGGACTTTACGGAAATTATCAGCGCGGGCTCATGTGGAACATACACCGTTACTTCCGGCTTTCCGATTTCGATAAAACGGATGCAATTCTCGCGCGGGCGACGGCAAAACAGCTTTCCGGGCAGGACCGCAGGCGTGTGGAGATGCTTCAACTGGCAAACCGTTATTTCCGGCTTTTCTTCCTGGCATGCACCGCAAAGCAGGAGGAAAAGCAGAAACAGGCGGCAAAGCTGCTGGAATTCCGCTGCAAACACCACAAAGACCTGATGTTCGACTGGAACCGGATGGCTACGCTGGAGGGCCGTTACGGAGATGTCGCGGGAATCGCGAAAGCGGATCGGTTCCGCAGTTTCCACGGATATAAGAGCCTGCCGCTGAAATGGTTCTTCAGCCCGGACCCCGGGGATGCAGGAGTCAGAGAAAAGTGGGAGGCATTCCCCATCGGCAAAATCCGTTCCCTGTGGGAACCGGTTCTTACAAACGCCGGATGGGAAAAACAGAAGAATTCAGGAATGCATCCGAAACTGCAGAAGCTGCTTGAAAATTATGACGGCTATGGATATTACGGACTTGATCTGCGCATTCCCCCGGAATGGAAAGGACGGGAAATCGAAGTCTACTTCGGAGCGGTCGATGAATCCGCCTGGGTTTATCTCAACGGCCAGAAAACCGGAGAGCGGATCTTCCGCAAAGGCACGGAGGACTGGAAACATCCTTTCTCCATTCCGATCACCCGGGCAATCGACTGGAGCAAACCGGTGCAGACGCTGGTCGTGCGCGTGCATGATTCCGGCGGAATGGGCGGCATCTGGCAGCCGTGTTACCTGATCTGCCGTTGACAATAAAACATGGAGCAATGATTATGTTGAAACATCGGAATCTGGAAGAACTTTACCGGAAAACGGAACGGACGATCGTAACCGCGCACCGCGGTTTTTCCGGGCGATACCCGGAAAATACGCTGACGGCAATGCGGGAGGCAATCAGGGCGGGAGCGGATATTATCGAATTCGATCTCCGCCCCACCGCCGACGGCATTCCCGTCCTGTTGCACGACCCGACATTGGACCGGACTTCCAACGCGCATGGCTGCCCGGAGGATTACACTCTGAAGGAACTGAAAAAATTCAATTTCTCCTATTTCCGTGGCGGGCATGAGACAGGAAAGCGCATGGAGGAGCCCGAATACCCGGAAATGCCGATCCCGACTTTCGAGGAGGTTTTGTCCGAACTGAAAAACGAGGTCTTCATGAATATCCAACTGACCCGTCCGTCAGACCCGTTCCTGAAAACCATCTGCGATCTTTTCAAACAGTATGACATGTATGAAACCGCATATTTCGTCACGGACAACTATGACGACTCACTCCGGGTGCGCGCCATCGACCCGGAGATCGAAACCTGTCCGCGCAACAGGAGAATCAAGATGGATGCGGCGGAACTGGAACGGCAGAAGAAATTCGGAACCAGAATCATTCAACCGGTCGCGGCGGACATCACGCCGGAATTCTGCCGGAAAGCGGAAGAACTCGGGCTCCATGCGAATATGTTCTGTTCCAATACGGACGAAGACAACCGTCGCTTCATTTCCTGGGGACTCCGCGGCATCATGACCGATTACACGGACATCCTGTTAGGAAGCATCAATGCGATGAAAGCAGGAAAGTAAGAAACCATGCTCCCGGATTTTCCTTCTCCGCGCGGGCGCGAAGCGTGGCTGTTCCTTGAGGAACTGAAACAGCCTTTCGAATACCGGGTCCAATGGACAGCGGGTGCAGAACCCGGCGACCATGAACTTGATCTCCGGCAGGGCATCCGTTTCCAGCCGGAATTCCCTGATGCGGGTCCACTGGAAACCGCCAATCGCGTATTCCGGTCTTTTCTGGCAAAACTGCCGGAAGGCGGCTTTCCGGTCAGAACCCTGCAATGCGGGGAACTCTCCGGCGAAGATTACAGATTCCGCATCACTGAACAGGAAATCTGCATCGAAGCCGGGGACGCGGAAGGAATCCGGCGCGGCATTTATGCGTTCATCGATGAACTGCGGGGAAACCGGGGGCCGTTTGTGGAAAAGGGGGAACGGACGTTCCGGCATTGGCTCGGGAACAGAATTTCACGCTGTTTTTTCGGCCCGATCAAACGGGCACCGTTCTTCCGCGACGAACTCATGGACGAAATGGATTATTATCCGGATGAATATCTCAACAGACTCGCCGGAGAAGGCGTCAACGGATTATGGCTGACGATCGCATTCCGCGACCTTTGCAGGACATCGTTCTGCCCTCCGTCTCCGGATCGGGAGAGACGCCTCGCAAAACTCCGGGACACGGTAAGCCGCTGTCTGCGTTACGGAATCAGAACCTGGGCTTTCTGCATCGAACCCACAGGGCTTTTCCCCGGCGACATTCTGCTGGAAAAGCATCCGGAGCTGAAAGGCGCGCCGACATGGGACCGTTTCGCCTTCTGTCCTTCCACGGAATCGGGGCGGCAGTACATTTATGAGTCGGTCAAAGATCTTTTCACGCAGGTGCCGAAGCTCGGCGGAATCCTCAACATCAGTTACGGGGAGCGCCCGACCACCTGCCTGAGCAGCGCAAACGTAGTCAACGAATCTCCCGTCAAATGCCCCCGCTGCGCAGCAGTTCCGAAATGGGAAATCCTGTTCCGCAGCCTGAGCGCCATGCGAAGCGGAATGCCGGAATCGGCACAGTTGATCAGTTGGCTCTACATGGCGCGTCCGACCAGCCGTTCCGAATGGGTGTTCCGGATTGCGGAACACACGCCGGAAAATGTGATCCTGCAATATAATCTGGAATCCAACGGCACGAAAATGCAACTGGGCAAACCGCGGAAAGGCGGAGATTACTGGCTCTCCTACACAGGACCGTCGCAGGATTTCCGGGAAATCGCCGGACGGGCGGCAAAAGCCGGAACCGCACTGTCCGCAAAAATTCAGGTCGGCTGTTCCCATGAAGTCGCGACCGTCCCGTTTGTCCCCGTCCCCGGACTTCTTTACAGGAAATACCGGGAAATGAAGCTATGCGGCGTATCCTCCGTCATGCAGTGCTGGTATTTCGGCAACTATCCCGGACTCATGAACCGGGCCGCCGGAATGCTGGCGCGCGAAGACTTTGCAAATTCGGATGAAGACGATTTTCTGGTGCGCCTTGCCCGTCCGGAATGGGGAGAAAAAGCCCCCGCAGTCGCCGCGGCATGGAAAATGCTCGGGGACGCCTATGAAAACTATCCTCTGGACAACATGATGCAATATTACGGCCCGATGCATTCGGGTGTGATATGGCCCCTGTTCCCGGAAATTGCGCTGAAACCGCTTGCTCCGACCTGGAAACCGGATTTCGGCTACAGCGGCGATGTGATCGGGGAATGCCTCGGCAACCATACTCTTGAAGAGGCTGTCATACTGACCCGCAGGATGGCGGACGGCTGGGAAAAAGGGCTGAAACTCTGGCAATCCTGCGGCAGTCACCCGGATATCGGCGTGGCGGAGGCATTGTCGATCCAGTTCAGAAGCGCATCCGACATCCTGAATTTTTATCTTCTGCGGGAAAAGCTGATTGCGGGAATACGTCCGGCGACAACACTTGACGCGATGGAGGAAATCGTCCGGCGGGAAATCGGAAATTCGGAACGGCTGATCCCGTTATGCAAAGCGGACAGCCGGCTCGGTTTTCATTCGGAAGCGGAATCGCATCAATACGATCCCGATCGCCTGCATTGGAGAATATCGCAGTTGAAGAATCTGCTCCTGCATGATTTTCCGGCAATACGGAGGAACCATTGCATCCCCCGTTCCGCAGAAGTCCCGTCTTATCGCGGCGGCTGGATCGCCGTCGGCACCATGCGCTGGTGCGCCGAATGGAAACAGGACGGGCTGCACTTCCGTTTGCAATGCAGGGAAAATGCGGATTGCGAAACGGACAAGGTGTTGATCGCAACTCTGAACCGGCCGGCAACCGGTATGCCGTGGTTGGTGGAAGCATTCTCCGACGGACGGAAAACCGACAACCGGGGCGGCAGCGAAGTGCAGATATCCAGACGCCCCGGAGGCTGGGATGCCGAAGTGTTCCTGCCATGCTCCCGCCGGGCAGATGACCGGATGAAGCTCCCCTTCTATTTCCTGCTGATCCGGCAGAATCAGACCATCGGAAAGGAAGACATGAACTACTGCTGGCCCCCAAGCCGTGTCGTTCCCCGGCTGCGTCTCAATTTCAGCATTTACTCACCGGAAAATTTCGGCTGTTTTCCGGAAAACAACGGATAAAAGCACCGGACAAGGTTGCAAAACATTTTTCAGGGAGCTACCTTATACAGGTAAGAACCATCTGACAGGAGGCTCCTGATGAGAAAAACCATACCGCTTTTGCTGTTGTCGCTGACCCTGCCGCTTGCGGCGGAGACCATGAATATCCAGACTCTGAACGGACAGGTGTTCGAAGACGCCCAGATCGAAAGGGTGAATCCGAACGGAATTGACATCGGTTATGTCAATGAAAAAGGGCATTATGTCCTCAAAGGGATTCTTTTCAAGGACTTATCGGAAGAACTTCAGAAAAAATTCGGATATGATCCGGAAAAAAGCAGAAAATTCGAGTCTGAAGTCAGGAAATATGAAAAAACGGACATCAATAAAGTAGCCGATGAGGAGAAAACGCGGCTGGAACGCATTACGGAACAGATCAAGGCAAAATTCGCCGGAGAAAAGATCACGCTCAAACCAGCCGACCTCCGATATGCGATCCATGCATGGCGGCGTTCCGTGGAACTTACTCCCGTCAAGGATACGAAAACAGGCTGCGTCGTAAAAATCGACAAAGTGGTTTCCGGCAAGCCGATCGAATCGGAACTGGTTCTCCTTGACGGCATTCATCTTCCCGCGGAAGGCTCCTGGAGCGGCTTTCTTTACCCTGCCGGGGTTCAGGCGATTTATGACAGAAAACAAATTCCCGTCTTCACCGGAAGTCTTGACGATTCCACGGAAATCCTGACACAGTATCTTGAAATCTATGCGGAATATGCCGCCGCGGAAGACGATAAGAAAAATCTTCCGGACGCCAATGCACAGGCGCCGGATCAGGCAAAGGAACAGCCGCAGACAGTCAAGGAGACACACAATGCGCCGCCGGATCAGTGGACGGATGACGGGAAAATCACGTACTCCCCTTATGGAAGCTATTATGGCTTTGTCGGAGACGGAGTGTATTTCATCGCCGGAAACTTCATTCCCGTGGCATGGTGGAACCACTGTTACCCGGACCGTCCCCCGCGTCCTCGTCCGCCGCATCCACGCCCACCTCGTCCGCCGCATCCACGCCCACCTCGTCCGCCGCATCCACGCCCACCTCGTCCACCGCATGACAAGCCGGGAAAACCGGGAAAACCGGACAAACCGGGTGTAATCATAAAACCGGGAAAACCGGGAAAACCGGATATCATCACGAGACCCGGCAGACCGGAAAAGCCAAATAAACCGACTGCTGAGAAACCGTCAATTCAGGTTCAACCCGGAAACAGAAATGAAAATTCCAACAGGGTGATTCAACGTCCGGGGACAATACAACGGCAAAATACAGTGCGCGGATATGAAATCCGGCGTACAGGCAATTTCCGGCAGGCTGTACCGGCAAGGCGTGTTCGGTAAATGACAAATAAAAAGCAGTGAAAGCCATCCGTGACTCTCACTGCTTTTTTCAGCCGGATTCAGAACCCGTTCAGCGATTGTTTTTCATCTGAGCATCAAATTTAATCGTCGAAGACGGAAAATCCAGTTTTCTGACAAACTTCGCGGCATCGGCGGCGCCGTATTCGCGATCCATGCCGGAATCCTCCCACTCAACGGAAAGCGGACCGTCATATTCAATGCGGTTCAACTCGCGGATGATCTCCTCGAAATTAACCTGTCCGTGTCCGGGACTGCGGAAGTCCCATCCGCGCCCGGGCTGTCCGAAGTCAAGATGCGAAGATAGAATTCCGGAACGGCCGTCCAGAGTCAGCGCGGCATCCTTGATATGCACATGGAAAATACGGTCCGGAAACTCCTTGATAAATCGCACCGGGTCCATCATCTGCCAGAAAAGATGGCTGGGATCGAAGTTGAATCCGAACTCCTCGCGGTAATCCAGCGTTTCAAGGGTGCGCTTCGCGGTCACGATATCAAAAGCGATTTCCGTGGGGTGCACCTCAAGAGCGAATTTCACGCCGTGGTCCTCGAAGACGTCAAGGATCGGATGCCACATCTCCGCAAGGAAATCGAATCCGTCGTCGATGGTCTTCTTCGGCACCGGCGGGAAGCTGTAAAGCATGTGCCAGATCGGAGAACCGGTAAAGCCGGTCACGATTTCGATCCCCAGATTTTCCGCCGCCTTCGCGGTGTATTTCATCTGTTCGATTGCCCATGCGCGCTTTTCATTCATCTTGCCGGCAAATTTCTTCGGTGCAAAAACATCCGTCCTGAAATCATCGTCGGGGTCGCAGACAAGCTGTCCGGCGAGATGATTGCTGATGGCATAAAGATTCAGATTGTTGACTTTAAGCGTATCCAGAAACTCTTTACAGTATTTCTTGCTTTTCGCCGCCTTCACCGGGTCAAGGTGGGCTCCACACGCTACTTCGATTCCTTCATAGCCCCATGACGCCGCTTTTTTGGCAAATGTCACCAGAGGCATATCGGTCCACTGTCCTGAAAAAATTGTCAGGGGCCTCATTTCCTGCGAGTACCTTTCTTTGCTGCTGTTGTTGCTTTTGCAGTTTTCTTTTCCTGCATTTTGAATTCTGAATTATTCTTGACGATTTCAGTGATGCGGACGACCTCCGCAGCCTGTTCGATCGTAACCGGGAATTTCTCGCCTTTGCGGATCGCATTATAGACGTATTTGTAGATATCGAACTCGGTATCGGGATTGGAGGCTTCCACCATGATGGTCTTGCGAACCCATTTGAATGCATCCTTACGTCCGAAAGAACCGTCGATCGGCGGAGACGCCTTGCTCGCGGTAATCTTATCCAGCTTCTGGTTCGGATCAAGATATTTCAGGCGGATGTCATCGCCTTCGCAGATCAGAGTCCCGCGCGTTCCGTGAACGACATAGGATGGACCCGGAATCGCGACGCCGCCGCTGATCTCCACCTCGGCAAGACGCTTGTTTTCGCCTTTCAAAATGATTCTGACATGGTCTTCGGCATCGCCGACCGCCGTTACTTTTTTAAGGTCGCTCCACACCTCCGCAACCGGAGACTCCAGCATCTGGAGCATGTGATCGATGATGTGCGGACCCCAGTTGTTGAGCTGTCCGCCGCCGCATTCGATGACCGCCTGCCAGTCATCGCGCCGCTGGTAACTGTTTACAGTATTGCGGATTTCATACACCTCTCCCAGAATCCCGGACTGCATGATCTCGCGGATATGCTGGAACGATTGTTCAAAACGTCTGTTGTGGCGGCAGTAAAGCTTCCCCGGATACTTCTTCGATGCAGCGACGAGACGCTCGGCGTCCATGTAATTCAGGGCGATCGGCTTTTCAAGGAACACATACTTTCCCGCCTTGAGAGCCTCCAATGCAAATTCGGTATGCTCCGGGGAACGCACGGCGACCGTAACCAGCTCCACATTCTTATCCTTGAGCATGTCTCCGAATTTCAGATAAGTCCTGCATTTCGGGTAGCGCCGCGCCATCTTCTCAAGCCTGTCCGCCTCGATGTCACAGGCGGCGACGATTTCATACAGATCCTTATAATGATCCAGTTCGGGGCAATGCATTCCCCATCCCGCGCGGCCGATCCCCGCAATACCGATCTTGATTTTCTTCGATGCCATACGAGCCTCTTTCCATAAATAATTTCAATGATACTTATTACATTCAGTAAAAACCAAAGCAATATAAAATAACGGCAGATTCCGAAAAATCAATAAATGATTGCATCAAAACAGATAAAAGCATGGCGGCAGAGAAATTTTTTTACGAAAAACAGGAAAAATGGAACGAATCAGCTCCTTACATTTACAAAAAATCAATTTTTTTTAATTTTTTTCAGTTTCCCCCCTTTTCAAATCTGTTTTTTCGTGGATAATGTATAGTAAGTTATAAAGCGGTTATGGGTGCCGCTTCAAACAGTAATATCAAGTAACAAAGCTATGGTGGTGTGAGATGGCGGAGAAAGAAAAGGGAAAAGTCAAGTGGTTCAACAACTCAAAGGGGTACGGATTCATTGAACGTGAAAAGGGAGATGACATTTTCCTGCACTACAGTTCGATCAAAATGGACGGTTACCGTACGGTAAAGGAAGGCCAGGAGGTCGAATTTGTAGTAACGAATGGAGCCAAAGGATTACAGGCGGATGAAGTAGTACCCGTCGGCTGAACATTGTTCCACGATCAACCCGGAAAATACCGGCGCCGGTCTGTTGAGAACCGGCGCCGGTATTTTTATGCAGACATGATGAAAACGGCTGCGTCCGCTCCGCCTCAGTATCCGAACACCTGTTCAGGCGCAAGTTCCACAACTTCGCCGTAACGTTTCAGTTTTTCCCTGTCTAAGGATTTGATGTCTCCGGCAATGAAAACCTCATATGTGCGCGGCGCGATTTCACGGGCGGCAAAATCCGCAATATCTTTCATTTCCAGAGTCTTGAGCTTATCGAATACATTTTTGCGCCAATCATAGTCAATTCCCATTTTCCGGGCGCGGAACCAGATGCCGGAAAGATCGCCGAAATTCCGTTCCGAGGTCATGGACTTGATGACATTCGCTTTCGCATTGTCGAACTTCGCCTGATACTGCGGCATTCCGCGGAACAGTTTCAGCATTTCGTCAATCGCCGTGAAACACTTGTCCGGCTGGGTTGCGACGAATCCCATGAAAATATCGTATTTTCCCTTCTCCATTGCGCTGCCGTAGTAGGCATAGGCGCTGTAAGCCAGACTGCGCGACTCGCGGATCTCCTGAAACACAACGTCATCCAGCCCGCCACCTCCGAAGTACTGGTTAAACAGCATGGTTTCAGGGACTTTCGCCAAGTCGAATTCCGCGGCACGCGTCCGGATTCCGATCAGCAGCTGGGTCGAATCATACGGGATCAGATAAACTTTCGGTCTTTCCGTGGGCAGTTGTCTGAACTCGCGTTTGCGAGGATGCGCTCCGGATAAGGAAGCCTTCCGTTCCAATTCAAAAGCATCAGAAAATGCTTTGACCACCTGGTTCTGCGATGCGGGTCCCACGTAAGTCACGATATGCGGCGTCGTATTGAAATTGAAGTAATATTTCATGAGATCGACCAGTTGCGCCGGCTTGATCTCCAGAAGCTGCTTTTCCGTCATGGAGTTCGCATACAGAAGCGGATTGTTCATGCCGGGTCCGTATGCCGCATACATATTGGCGGCGCGGAAAAGAGCCTGATGGTTCTTTTTGGCGTCGGCACGCGATTTCAGGATGCGCGCGACATAGAGCTGATAGGCTTTCTCATCCGGTTTCACGTCTTTGAGAAAATGCCGGATCAGTTTCAATCCCGCTTCCATTTTGTCGGCAAAACCGCTCAGATGAATCGTCGTCTTGTCGTCGGAGCCGGAAATGGAAAAATCCAGCGCCAGCTTGTAAAACTCGTTCCGGAACTCCGAAGCGGAGTATTGATCCGTCCCGAGAAATCCCATGTAACCTGCCGCCAGTGGAAGCAGGAGACTGTGATCGCGTCCGTATTCCGCAATGATATTCATGGAAAACAGCGTATCGTTCACCGGAGAGGGCTTGTTGCTGTAAAAAAGCTTCCAGGAGCCTTCGTTCCGGATCGTGAAATCCTTCCTGAAATCAACGGTATCCAGTTCCGGAAGCGGAGACGGCGGCAGCGCGGCAAACCTTTTCCCGTAATCGGATATCTTATCCGCGTTGACCGCAACCGGCGTGATCGCCGGTTTTTCCACTTTGACGCGGTTTTCCGGTTTTCCCGCAAGCTTATTGATCCGTGCGTAATATTTCAGCGAACCGGCAAATTTCATGATGTCCTTTTTACTGATATCCGCAAGCGATTCAATATATTTCAGGCTGTCGATATACGGTGTGCCTTTGATGAAAGAGTCCAGATAAGTCCACGAAGCGTTTTCCGGGTTCTCGCGGGACTGAACCAGGCTCTTGCGGTAATTGTCGATCACGGCTTTCAGCAGCCACTCCTCGAATTCGCCTTTCCTGATCCTGTCCAGCTCACCGAGAAGCAGCCCGGACAACTGGTCAAGAGTCTGCCCTGCACGCGGGACCCCGTAGAGGTAGAAGATGGAATAATCGCGGCGGTCATAGAAGCCGGCGCCGGCATTCAGGACTTTCTGGCTGCGCAGCAGATCGCTGTCGATCAGTCCGGAGGTCCCGTTGCTGAGCAGAGATGCGGTCAGCGTCGCAAGGAGATCGTTCCTGCGTCCGGGCTCCACACGGAAACCGATCAATATCTGTTCGGGTCCGGGACCTTTCACATTTTCGGAAACATTCGCCGTCATCGGCTTTTCCTTCGGCAGATCGCGGACCGGCGCGGACTTCCCTTTCCATCCGCCGAAATATTGATCGACAAGACGGATGGTCTTATCGAAGTCCAGATCGCCGCTCAACAGGATCGCCATATTTCCCGGAACATAGTAATCCCGGTAAAATTTCCTGATTTCCGCAATGGACGGGTTTTTCAGGTGTTCCGCCTTGCCGATGAACGGAGTCCAGCCGTAAGGATGCGCCGGGAAAAGTTTCCGGGAAAGCGCCTCGAACACGAGCCCGCCTTCGTTGTCCTGCCCTTTGTTGAACTCCTCGTAAACTGCCTCCAGTTCCGTATGGAACAGCCGCATGACGGGATCCCGGAACCGTTCGGATTCCAGCTTCAGCAGTTTTTCAAGCTCCTGCGACGGAACGTCCACCACGTAAACGGTCATATCGGATGCGGTGAATGCGTTGAGCCCCATCCCGCCGATGGAGGAGACCAGTTTGCTGTATTCGCCTGCGGACGCATATTTCGAAGCCTCGGCGGACAGCTTGTCTATTTCAGCATAAAGTTTCGCTTTCTTCTCCGGATCATCCGTTTTGCGGCGAGCCTCGAAGAGCGCCTCGATCCGGTCCAGCAGGGGTTTCTCCTTTGCATAGTCCAGCGCGCCGATCTTTCCGGTTCCCTTGAACATCATATGTTCAAAATAATGCGCCAGCCCGGTCACGTCGGCAGGGGAATCCGCCATTCCCCCGCGAACCGCTGCTTTGAACGAAACACGGGGTTTGACGGGAATTCTGGACAGGTAGACCTTCAAGCCGTTTTTCAGCGTGTATTCACGGGCGTTGTAAGGGTCCTCCGTTACATAAGAGTAGGTGTAGCCGTTTTTATCGACAGCCTGTTTCAACTCATAATCTTTCGCCGTCAGGGTCAGGACGGCACCCAAGATCAGCAGCATCGCGATCCATTTTCTCATAACAGAACATCCTCCTTCTGTTTTTATGCAACATTAAAAATCAGGAACGGCGTTCCTGATGACACCCGCACGACATTTTTCCATAGACAAACATCCGGCGGAAAAGGTTCAGAAAACTTCCTCCAGTTCATACTTGCGGGAGCCGAGCCCGTGCCGCTCCAGGGCATCGACCTGAACAAACGGGTCCTTGCCGTGAATTTTCTCCAGCAGATGCGTTCCCTCCCCAAGCGCGGCACCGCCGATCAGAGAGCCTTCGATGAAGTTTTCGGTTTTGATCATGTCAAGCGAAGCCTGCTCGACCGCGACGATGTCATGCGAGGCGAGAACTCCGATATCGGGAACCATGCTCGGCGTCGTAATGCCCCAGCAGTCGCAGAACATCGTGATATTCGTCAGCAGATTGATATGCAGCAGGCGCTCCGGCTCAAGATGCTCCAGGGCAAGCTTTGTCGTAATCGCCATGCCTTCCTGAAAATGCCGGAACCCGCGGCCGTCGTTGACGATCAATGCATGTTCCGGGCACGCCAGCGCACAGTGACGGCAGTAGCGGCAGGCGTGGAAGTCAATGTGAAGCTCCTTCTTCTTCCGGTCGATGCTGATTGCATGGCGGTCGCACGCCGCCGCACACTTCCCGCAGAAAACACACCGGTCCGCGTTCCAGTCGATCCCTCCCTGAAGCGCATGAATCTTGCTTCTGGTCCGTCCGTTGACGCACCCCATGGCAATATTCTTACAGGCTCCGCCGTAGGCGCAGACTCCATGCCCTTTCACATGGGAAAGATTGATCAGACACTTCGCCTCGGCAATCAGCCCGAAAATTTCGGCTTTCCGCCGGCGTCCCTGACCGCTTCCGTCACCATCCGGACCAGAAGCGGGTGCACGGTCGAATAGCCGAGTCCGCCTCCGAGGTGCATTTTGACGGGCACCCAGTCACCGGAGCACAGTTTCGGGAGATTGCATTTTCTGAGAATCCTCTGGAGTTTGCCCGGCAGAGTGGACGGCGCGGAAGGTTTTGTTACAGCGACAGAACCGAAATATACTTTTGCCATTTTTTCAGAACCTTTCTGATTTTATGATTGATTGAAAGTAAAATACCGCAGGGAAATGGAAATGCAATTTGTTCCGGATCTCTTTTGCGGGATTTTTGAATCGGGTACCATCCGCCGTTTCCGATTTGAAACATTCTGAAAGACGGACTATATTACAGGAGTTGTTATTTTATACGATATCTTATAAAAATATAAGGAAAAGGAATCTATGAAATTCTTTGTTCTGCTGTCGTGCATCGCTTTGACAATTCTGAGTTGCGGATGCACCAATCCGTGGATGACCAATACCGGACGCTCTGCAATTGAACAGTATCTGATTTCAGCGACCATCGAGCGGGCAGTGGACAGCGCCGGACTGATGAGGTATTCCGGCAAGAAAATCTTTTTCGACTATAATTACCTGGCTCCCCAGGTCGATAAACCTTATGTTCAGGGAATGCTGGAAATGGAGCTTTCGAAAGTAGGCTGCATCATCGTCGCCAAGCAGGAAGAGGCGGACATCATGATTCAGCCGCTCTGCGGAGTGCTTGCCACGGATCATGACAGTTGGATGATCGGAACCCCGCCGCTCCCGATTCCGGTGCCTTACACCGAGCTGACATTCGCCATTCCCGAAATCCCGCTTCTCAAAAGATTCAAACGCATGGCTTACGGCCATTTTGCCTTCAATGTCTTCAACGCCAAAGACCGTACCCCTCTCGCAACGATTACCAATATCAACTCCAGCGCCCAATACAACAACTGGGTGGTCATGCTCGTCCCTTTCACCTCGCATAATATGGATATGAAAGATACGAAAGATACGGACACGGTCTACGAATTCTGATGCGGATATCATCCGGGGGCGGGGAAAAGCCGGGTTCCCGCCTGCGGCAATGATCTGCCGCGGGATCTTTCCGCCATAAAAAACAAAAATCCTCTTAAGACGTTTGTAATTTTCACTTAGGCATGTAATTTTATGGGATAATTTTTTGCAACGGAGGAAAAACAGAATGAAGTTTCTTATTACCGGCGGAGCAGGATTTATCGGAAGCCACCTGACCGAATCCCTGCTTGCGGATCAGCACAGGGTGGCCGTCATCGACGATTTTTCCACAGGCTCGCCGGAAAATCTGTCCTCCGTATCCGGCAATCCGTATCTTGAAGTGATTGAAGAGGATATCACGGCAAGCCCGCATCTGGAACAGCTTGTCAGGGAAGCGGACTGCATCATTCATCTGGCGGCGGCTGTCGGCGTGGAACTTGTCGTGCATGATCCCGTGCGCACAATCCGCACCAATGTCGAAGGAACGGACAAGGTCCTGACTTATGCGGCGGAACGTTCCAAACGCTGCATCATGGCTTCCACCAGCGAAGTCTACGGCAAATCCGCAAAACCTTTCTTTCAGGAAACTGATGATCTCTGCATCGGCGCCTCCACCAATTCCCGCTGGTCTTATGCATGCAGCAAACTGCTGGATGAATTCCTGCTGATGGCGTTCCACAGAAACCGCGGACTGCCCGGAACCGTGGTGCGTTTCTTCAATACCGTGGGGCCGCGCCAGACAGGGCGTTACGGAATGGTCCTGCCGCGTTTCGTTTCCTCCGCTCTGGCGGGAACGCCGCTCAAAGTATACGGCACCGGCGAACAAACCCGTTGTTTCTGTCATGTTCAGGATGTGATCCGCGCGCTGAAACTCCTGATTCCCGCGGAACGGTCTTACGGAAAGGTGTTCAATATCGGCACCACGCGCAGAATCTCCATCCGGCAACTGGCGGAACTCGTGATCGAACGCGCGAAATCCTCCTCGGAGATCCGCAGAGTCTCGTATGAAGACGCCTATGAACCGGGGTTCGAGGACATGATGAACCGGGCGCCGGACTGCACCGCAATCAGGGAGCTCTGCGGCTGGGTCCCGCAAATTGAGCTGGAACAGATCATCGACGATGTAATCGCCTATACGAAATCAAAATGACATTCAAAGGAGGAGAAAGTTATGGACAGGTCTGAACTTGAATTGAGATACGAAACCATGCTGGAGGAGTATCCGGATACGAAAATCATCTTTTCCGAAGGAGCCGCGGAACAGTTTGCAGAACTGATGAATGCGGAAAAAGCCTCTTCCGTCGTGATATTCACCGGCAGTTCCAAAGGAGCCGCCGCAAAAGCGATGCCGAATCTTCAGAATCTCATGGCTTACATGAATCTTGATTTCCGCTTCTATATGGACATCCCTGCGGAGCCGGCGGTAACGGACGTTCGCGATATGGTCAGGATGCTGGAGGAGGAAAAGCCGCAATTCGTGGCGGCGCTCGGCGGAGGAAGCGTCATGGATGCCGCAAAGGCTGCGTATCTTTCCTGGCAGTCGGGACTGGATGTGACCGACCTGTTCGGAGTCAATCAGGCGACGCGGAAGTGCCCGGACAGAAAATTCAAGCGCGTCATCTGTCTGCCTACGACTTCCGGAACCGGTTCGGAAGCCACTCCCTATTCCAATATCGTAGACCGGGAAGCCGGCGTCAAAAAACTGATCATGGAAGAACAGATCATTCCTGAATATGCGTTTGTCGATCCCGAATATGCAGTTTCCATGCCGAAAAATCTGACTCTCGTAACCGCACTGGACGCAATGGTTCACTCCATTGAAAGCATCTTGAACAGGAATGCACCGTCCGCCCATCCGCACAGCATCGACTGGGGAAAAGAATCGATCCGGCTGATCGCGCTGGCTCTGCCGGTCGCGTTGAAGGACCCCGCCAATCTTGTCGCGCGCACCTATGTTTCGGCGGCGGCGACACTCGGCGGGATGTGCATCAGGAACCGTCCGACCTCCCTGCCCCATCTCTGCAGTTTCTCGCTTTACGGCAAAATCCCGCACGGACTCGCCGTGGCGGCGCTCCTGATCCCGTTCTGGCGTTATTATCTCGGAGACAAGGATGTAAGAGAATCCACCATGCAAATGGCGGGACTGTTCTCGCTTGAAATCGAAAAAACGCCGGAAGACGTCGTGAACTCCTGTGAGAAATTCATCGTTGCCTGCGGAGGCCCCGCCAGACTTTCCGAAGTGGAGGGGCTTGACCGTTCCGCAATCGCAAAAATCGCGGCGGATGCGGTGCTCAACCCGATGAAGCTCCAAAGCTGCCCGCGCCCGATCAATGCGGAAAATGCCGGAACAATCATCACCGGCATTCTTGAGAAAGCATGGTGAAACGGTGAAAATCATTCTCGCGCCCGATAAGTTCAAGGGGAATATGACAAGCCCCGAAGTATGTTCGATCATCCGGGAAGCGTTCCTGTCCGTGATGCCGGAGGCGGAAATTCTCGCTCTGCCGATGGCGGACGGCGGGGAAGGAACTGTCGATGCCGTCATAGCGGCAGACGGCGGGGAAATCAGGCAGGTCGAAGTGACGGGTCCGCTCGGCGGCAAGGTAATGGCGCGCTTCGGGCTCTGCAATCACGGAAAAAGCGGCGTCCTCGAAATGTCCTCGGCAAGCGGTCTGGCGCTGGTTCCGCCGGAAAAACTGAATCCTTTGCGTGCCACGACTTACGGAACAGGCGAACTGATCCGCGCGGTGCTGGACTGCGGAGTGGAGGAGCTGACGATCGGCATCGGCGGAAGCGCCACGGTGGACGGCGGCGCGGGAATGGCTCAGGCGCTCGGATATCATCTGCTGGACGCGGAAGGCGAAGAACTGGAGTCCGGCGCGGAATTTCTGGCAAATCTTGCACAAATCGACGCTTCCGAAGCGGATCAGCGGCTCTTTTCCACAAAAATCAGAGTCGCATGCGATGTCACGAACCCCCTGTTGGGTCCGGACGGCGCCGCGACGGTATATGGTCCCCAGAAAGGCGCGACGCCGGAAATGGTGATTGCACTGGAACAGGGACTCGCGGTTCTGGCGAATGCCTGGCTTGAGCGTTCCATGCTTGAAAGTGTGGAAAAGCCCGGAGACGGCGCGGCGGGCGGGCTCGGCGCGGGGCTGCGGGCGTTCTGCCGCGCGGTTCCGCTCTCAGGCGCAAAACTCATCATCGACATGCTGGAGCTGCGGAAACACCTTCAGAATGCGGATCTCCTGATCACCGGAGAGGGATGCACGGATTCCCAGACGGAATCCGGCAAGCTCTGTGCGGAAGTCGCCGCGGCGGCAAAGGAATGTTCCGTCCCCGTTCTGCTTCTTTCAGGCGCATTGAAAGGTGATCTTTCGAGGTTCCATCAGATTTTCGATTGCGCTTTCAGCACCTCAAGCGGAGCCCATGCCTCCATCGCCGAAGCGGTTCGGGCAGGCAGAAGCGATCTTTATTTCACGGCTTTGAATATTGCAAAACTCATCAATTCGGGAATTTGTAAGAAATGAAAACACCGGTAAGATACGGTATGCTCCTGATTGTTTCCGGTCCCAGCGGTTCCGGAAAATCGACTCTCGCCAAACGGATGTTCGAGCATTTTGACGGAATCGAGTTCTCGGTCTCCTGCACAACCCGCGCCATGCGCGCCGGCGAAGTTCACGGGAAAGACTACCATTTCATTTCGCAGGAACAGTTCCGCGAACACATCGCAAACGGGGATTTCGTAGAGTTCGCCACGGTTCACGGAAACAGTTACGGAACGCTGAAATCCGAAGTGATCTCGCGCGTGGAAAGCGGGATCGACGTTCTGCTGGACATTGACGTGCAGGGGGCAATCCAGATCAAGAAACTTGCGGCGGCGGACCCGTTCTTCGGACGCTGCCTTGAAACAGTGTTCGTAACTCCGCCGAGCCATACGGTGCTGGAACAGCGTCTGCGCGGGCGGGGCACCGATTCCGAAGAGGTCATTGCGCGCCGTCTCGCAAACTCCAAAAAGGAACTGGAACTCTGGCGCGAATACAAGTATATTATTGTCAACGATGATTTGAACACTGCCTCGGAAGCATTGTCCGGTCTCATAAAATCATTCAGGCTGTCGAGTGCCAGATTAAAGGAGCCGCCATTTGATGAATACTGAAAAAAAGAAAAAAATCATTCTGGGAGTCACCGGAGGAATCGCCGCCTACAAAAGCGCGGAACTTTGCAGCCAGCTCTGCAAGGCATCTTACGATGTGCATGTCATCATGACGGCAAGCGCCCAGAAGCTCATGACGGAACGCTGTTTCCTGACCCTCTCCCGGAATCCTGTGATCTGCAATCTCTGGGATGTCCCGGAATGGCGCCCCGAACATATTGAATTGTCCGAATCCGCCGATCTGCTGGTCGTTGCGCCATGTACCGCGAATTTCATCGGGAAATATACCCACGGGATCGCGGACGATGCATTGACGACAACCGCGATGGCGTTCCGGGGGAAAGTCCTGCTTGCCCCCGCAATGAATACGCGGATGTGGGAAGCGCCGGCGCTTCAGGAAAATTGCAGAATACTCCGAAACCGCGGCGTTTATTTCATCGGGCCGGAAAGCGGACGTCTCGCCTGCGGTGACGAAGGCAGGGGCAGGATGTCCGAGCCCGCCGATATCGCCGCCGAGGTCAGACGGCTGTTAAGCGAATGAACCGTCCCGTCTCAAACGGGTTGAATCCGGAAAGATAAAAATATTCTGCCGGATTTCAGGGCGGAACTCTGTTTTCTCCGCCCTTTCGACGGACTGCCGGCAGCCGCATTCATTACGCCCGTTGCATCATTTTCTGACGGCAAAATGAAAAATTCTGTTGTAATTCCCTGAAAACATGGTATATTATAAGCTACATTTTTTTTAACAGGGAAGCAGGCCATTTTTTATGCAGAACATCAGAAACATCGCTATCATAGCGCACGTAGACCACGGCAAGACCACTCTCGTAGACGAGATCATCAAACAGGCGAAAATTTTTCGTGAAAATCAGGAAATGCACGAGTGTTTCCTTGACAACAACGATATCGAACGGGAACGCGGAATCACGATCCTCGCAAAGAATATCAGCGTCCGCTACAAAGACAGCAAAATCAATATCATCGACACCCCCGGGCACAGCGATTTCGGCGGTCAGGTCGAGCGCGTGCTCAATATGGCGGACGGCGTCCTGCTTCTCGTCGATTCCGCCGAGGGACCGCTTCCGCAGACACGTTTCGTCCTTGACAAAGCGCTCAAGCTCAACCTGAAACCGATCGTCATCATCAACAAAATCGACCGTCCCGACGCGCGCCCCGAAGAGGTTCTCAGCAAAGTATTCGATCTTTTCATTGACCTCAACGCAAGCGAGGAACAGCTCGATTTCCCGATCCTTTACGCAAGCGGACGCAACGGCTGGGCGACCGAGGACCTCAAGAACGGTTCCCGCGAGTCCATACTCCCGCTGATGGATGCGATCCTGAAATACATTCCCCCGACTCCGATGCACGAGGGTCCCGTCCAGCTTCAGATCACAACGCTGGACTACAATGATTACGTCGGGCGTATCGGGATCGGGCGCGTTCACCGCGGCAATCTCAAACTCGGCGTGCCTCTGACTCTTATCAAGCGCGACGGCAGGACCTATCCAGTTCAGCTCAAGCAGATTTTCACGTTCGAAGGCATCGAACGCAAAGAGGCCAGCGAAGTCCAGTGCGGCGACCTCTGCGCGATTGTCGGCGTGGAGGGAATCGACATCAGCGATACCCTCGCGGATGCGACGCACCCGGAAAAAATGCCGCCGATCGCCATTGACGAGCCCACGCTGTCCATGATGTTCCGCGTCAACGACTCACCGCTCTTCGGCAAGGAGGGCAAATACATCAGCAGCAGGCACATCCGGGAGCGTCTTCTCAAAGAAGCCGAGCGCGACGTCGCCCTGCGAGTCGAAGACAACGGAACCGACTCCTTCAACGTCAGCGGGCGCGGCGTTCTTCATATCTCGATCCTGATTGAAAACATGCGCCGGGAAGGATATGAACTCACGATCTCCCAGCCGCACGTCATCACGAAAATGATCGACGGGCAGGTTCAGGAACCGGTCGAACTGCTCTCTGTCGACGTGCCGGACGGAAGCGCCGGAAAAGTCATCGAACTCGTCGGCGTAAGAAAAGGCGAGATGATCAAGATGGAGGCGCACACCTCGCGGCAGATTCTCGAATTCTACATTCCGACCCGCGGGCTGATCGGGCTGCGCAGCAAAGTCATGACGGCAACCGCAGGCGAAGCGATCATGTCGCACATGTTCTCGCACTACGAGCCGTTCAAAGGCGATATCCCGCAGAGAATCAACGGCGTGATGATCAGCATGGGCGGGGGCAAAGCAATTCCCTACGCCATCGACGGACTCCAGCAGCGGGGAACCTTCTTCATTGAGCCGGGTGTGGAAACCTACGAGGGCATGATCGTCGGAGAACACTGCAAGGAAGGCGATATCGAGGTCAATGTCCAGCGCGCCAAGAAACTGACGAACATGCGCGCCGCCGGCTCCGACCGCAATATGAAAATCGCCCCCGCCCAGAAAATGAGCCTGGAGGAGGCGCTGGAATACATTGCCGACGACGAATATGTGGAGGTCACGCCTCTGAACATCCGCCTCCGTAAAAAATATCTCTCGGAGATCGAGCGCAAGAAAATGCGCAACTCCAAGCAGAAAAGCGAATAACCCTGCAACCGGCCCGGACCATGATCGACTTTATTGATGTCAGCAAAAGTTACGGCAAACGTGATATTTTCGACCATGCCTCGTTCCGGATCAACAAAGGCGAACGCGTCGGAATCGTCGGCCCGAACGGTTCCGGCAAAAGCACGATGTTCCAGATCATCTGCGATGAAATTTCCGCAGACAAAGGCGAAATCATCCTGCCGAAGAAAGCACGTATCGGGCACCTCCACCAGCAACTGGATTTTTTCCGCGACGAGGACCCGCTGATCTCGTTCGCAAGCACCGCCAGCGGGGAACTCCCGAAAATTCTGGAACGCATTCACCTGCTTGAAGCCGACGTGAAAGAACTCTCCGCCGAAAAAGAGCGGCAATCCGCTCTGGACGAAATCGGGCACCTGCAAAGTGTCTATGAATCGCTCGGCGGCTATGAAATGAAACACCGTGCCGCGGCGGCTCTTGCCGGGCTCGGATTCAAAGAGACGGATCTGGAAAAGCCGATGGGGTCGTTCAGCGGCGGCTGGCAGATGCGTGCCTGCATGGCGAAGACGCTGCTCGGAGAACCCGATATTCTTCTGCTCGACGAGCCGTCCAACTATCTGGACACGCCCGCCGTGGAATGGCTCCAGAAGCGTCTGCGCAATTACAGCGGAACGCTGCTCCTGATCTCGCACGACCGTTTCCTGCTGAACTCAATCACGAATATCACGCTGGAAGTGGACAACGGGCATGTCACCCGTTATCAGGGAAACTACAACTATTACGTGCATGAGCGGGAAGAACGCCGGCGCCACGCCGAAGCGGCGCAGGAGAACATCGACCGCAAAAAGGAACAGCTGGAACGCAACATCAACCGGTTCCGCGCAAAAGCGACAAAGGCGGCACAGGTTCAGTCCTGGATCAAAATGCTCGACAGGATCGAAGATGCAGACGTGCCGGACGATCTTCATTTCCGCGGTGCAATCCGTATTCCCGATCCACCCCACTCCGGCGCGGAGACGGTGCGCCTTGAGGATGTCTCGTTCTCTTACGACGGAAAAAGAAATATCCTGGAAAATATCTCGCTTTCCGTGGCGCGCGGCGACAAACTCGGCATCGTCGGCTACAACGGAATGGGGAAAACAACGCTTCTGAAAATCCTTGCGGGAGTATTGACTCCGACCGGGGGCACACGGGTTCCCGGTCACAAGGTCATAACCGGATATCAGGCGCAGGAATTCGCAGAACTGCTGACTCCCGATATGACGGCATTCGATATCGTCAGGGAAGCAAGCGGCGGCAATGTGCCTTCACAGCGCATCCGTGAAATCCTCGGCGCTTTCGGATTCTCCGGGGAAGGCGCGGAAAAACAGTGCAAAGTCCTGAGCGGCGGAGAAAAAATCCGTCTCTGTTTTGCACGCATTTTCGTGAATCCGCCGAATTTCCTCGTGCTGGACGAGCCGACGACGCACCTCGACATCGCCGCGCGCGAAGCGCTCCAGCAGGCGATCTGCAACTATACGGGAACGGTCTGCATCGTCAGCCACGACATTGAATTTCTGCGGGGAACCGTGACAGGCATCGTGGAAATGCGCTCTCCGGGAATCCGTCTGCACTATGGAAATTACGACTACTACCGGGAGCGGATCGCCGCAGAGCAGAACGCGGAAAAAGCCGCGGCTTCCGGCAGCACGGAAACGGGATCCCCCGATTTGAACTCAAAGGAGCGACGCCGGGAGCGGGCGCAGAAACGCCAGGAGATGTCCAAAGACAAACGCCGCCTGGAAAATGAAGTGGCGCGTCTGGAAAAACTCATTGAAACCTCCGAAATTGAAAAAGAGCAGATCATCGCCGCGCTTGCCGCTCCGTCCGGCGGCGTGGATTTCGCGGGATTGCAGAAAAAACTCAATGAACTGGACCGCACAATCACGGAAACGACGGAACATTGGGAACGTTCCGCCTCGGAACTCGAAGAACTCATGACCGCATACAATGCCCTTCATGAAGATTGAAGTCCGAATCTCCGTATAAAATCAAGCCGGAGCTTTTGCTTTCCCCTGAAATCTCCGAACATCTCCGGGACACCGCTCCTCCTTTCTCTTGAAAAAACGGTATTTACGGAGTAAATTACACGATGAGAAAATGAACTGAAAACAACTTGCGGAAAGAACGATACATGGCAGACCTGAACAAGATACGTAATTTTTCCATTATCGCACACATCGACCACGGAAAGTCCACTTTGGCGGACCGTCTCCTTGAAGCGACCCATACCATTGAAGCGCGCGACCTTGTCCATGCCCAGCTTCTGGACGCCATGGACCTGGAACAGGAACGCGGCATCACGATCAAGGCGCATCCCGTACGCATGATCTACAAGGCGAATGACGGCGAGGAATACGAACTGAACCTGATCGACACCCCCGGCCATGTGGACTTCACTTACGAGGTCAGTCGTTCCCTTGCCGCCTGCGAGGGGGCAATCCTCATTATCGACGCGACACAGGGGGTTCAGGCACAGACCGTCGCCAATGTGAACCTCGCGTTCAAGCACAATCTCAAAATCATCCCCGTCATCAACAAGATCGACCTTCCGGCTTCGGATCTCAACATGTGTTACGAACAGCTGGAGGAGATTCTTGCAATCCCGCGCGAAGAGGCAATCGCCGTCTCCGCCAAGGAGGGAACGGGAATTCCTGCGGTGCTGGAAGCAATCGTGAAACTTGTTCCCCCGCCGAAAGGAGCCGTTGACAAACCGACGAATGCGCTCATATTCGACTCCATCTACGATGCCTACCGGGGAGTCGTCACCTATGTCCGCGTCTACAACGGAGGCTTCAAACGCGGCGACAAGCTGCGTCTGCTCAGCACCGGGCTGGAGAGCGAAATCAAGGAAGTCGGGGTATTCACGCCGGAAATGAAAGCCATCAGCCAGCTTACCGCAGGTTCGGTCGGTTATCTGATTCCGAATATCAAGAGCCCTTCGGATACAAAGATCGGCGACACGGTCACGGAGGTCAAAAACCCGTGCACGGAACCGCTTCCCGGTTTTCAGGAAATCCGCCCGATGGTGTTCAGCGGCATTTATCCCATCGACACCGCCGATTACGAACAGCTCAAATTCAGCATGGCGAAACTTCAGCTCAACGATGCCGCGTTCGTCTACCAGCCGGAGACCTCCGCCGCACTCGGATTCGGGTTCCGGTGCGGGTTCCTCGGGCTGCTTCACATGGAGATCATTCAGGAACGCCTGCGCCGTGAATACAACATGGATATCATCGCAACTTATCCGAGCGTGATCTACCATGTCTACCTGAACAACGGAACCATGGTCAACGTGGACAATCCGGTTCACCTGCCCGATCCGTCGGAAATCAATCGCATCGAGGAACCGCTCATCAACGCCAAGATCATGGCGCCGACCACCTACATGGGCGACATCATGAACCTCATCATGCAGAAACGGGGAATCTGCACCAACACGGAAAGTGTTGACGGAAGGCATATTCTGCTTACGGCGCGCATTCCGATGCACGAGATTCTGATTGATTTCCATGACAAGCTCAAGTCGATCACCCGCGGTTACGGCAGCATGGATTATGAACCTGCCGGATATCAGGCGGACAAACTGGTCAAGCTGGATATGCTGGTCAACGGCGAGCCCGTGGACGCATTCTCCACGATCGTCCATGCGGACCATGCCTACAACCGCGGCAGAATGCTGGCGGAAAAGCTGGCGGGAGTCATCCCGCAGCATCAGTTCCAGGTGGCGGTGCAGGCGGCGATCGGCGGCAAAGTCATCGCCCGTGAAACAGTCCGGGCGCTGCGGAAGAATGTTCTCGCGAAATGTTACGGCGGCGATATCACGCGTAAGCGCAAACTCCTCGAAAAACAGAAAGAGGGCAAGAAGCGCATGAAGCAGATCGGAAGCGTCAATATCCCGCAGGAGGCATTTGTCGAGGTTCTGAAATCCAACAACGAATAGCGGAAGCGAAGGTGCAGGCAATGAGCAAGGCAACCCGGTATTTTTTCTCCACATTGATTTTACTGTGTTTCACCGGACTGCTCTGCTCCTGCGGAATCTTCAACGCAAAAGAGATCAGGGTCAGCCGGAATTCCGCGAAAGAATCGCTGGATTACTATAACATCTCCATCGGCAGAGTGGACGAGCTTTCTTTTGAAAGCCGCAACTTTCTGAGCAGCAATCTGCTGATGGATGACTACCAGTTCCGTCCGGTCCAGTTGGTGCGCAATCTTTCCGGAATGTACCGCAAGGAACCCTCACGGCTCACGCTCTGCGTCCTGACGGATGTCTGCTTCAATCTCGCACTCCGGACCGATGATCCGGATGAAGCGGTCAAATATGATCTCGCGGCGGTTCTTTACTCTTATCAACTGCTGTTCGGCAGGAACTTCATCACGCAGAATCTGGGCAGATACGACCCGCTGACCTATCAGGCGGTCCGGACCTACAACAGCGCCCTCGCCCGATTTTACGCCTATCTCGACAGCAAAGGGCTTCAGGACAACGCCTCCTACTGTCTTCAGACGGCGGACGGCAGAAACATAATATTCCAAAAGCCGCTTTACCGCCTCCCGTTTCCGCGCACATCTTATAAAAGTTTCCTGTTATGCTCGGATTTCAAAATTGAAAACCTCTCCCATTTCACTCATGAATTCGGGCTCGGCGTTCCCGTGATTGCCGTAACCGGTGAAAAAAACAACTATGAATCCCTGAAAACCGAATCACCGATCGCTCACGGCGCGACCGTGTTCCTGCGTTTCCGGCGCCCCTCCGGCGAACCGGACACCTTCCATGCGGCTCTCGAGTTTTACGACAATGACAAAGTACGCTCCGTCAAGGTTGCAGGCGAGGAACACGTTCCGCTGATTTTCGATTATTCCACGCCGTTCGCCTTTTATGTATCCACCCTGCCCGATGTGAACCTGCTCCGCTATATGCTGAATCCCGCCGGGGCAATCACCGCGCCGGGACTCTATACGCTGGAACCGTACAATCCTGACAAGATTCCCGTGGTACTGATCCACGGTCTCATGTCCAGCCCCCACACGTGGATGCAAATGGTCAACACGCTCAAAAATGATCCTGTAATCCGTCAGAACTGCCAGTTCTGGTTCTTTACCTATTCCAGCGGCAACCCCCTTCTCTATTCCGCCTCTCTTTTCCGCCAGAGTATTCTGGATGCTCAAATGGAACTGGCGCAAACACCCGAAGCAAAAGCATCCTTCAATAAAATGGTCCTGATCGGGCACAGTATGGGCGGGCTGGTCGCCAAGACGGCGCTGCTTGACGCACAGGACACCCTGCTGAAAAAACTGACCGGCATGAGCTGGCAGGAGATTCAGCCGAAATGCACGCCGGAACAGCAGGTTTTGCTCCATGACATGCTCATATTCGACAGCATACCGGCAGTCAAACGAGTACTCTTTCTGGCAGTGCCCCACAGGGGTTCCGCCATGGCGAAATACACGATCGCGCATATCGGCTCCAGCCTGATCTCTCTCCCCGGAGAACTGGTCGCACAGGCGCACGAACTCGTACTTCAGCTCTTCGGTAAAGAGAGCAAGGCGGACCTTGCCGTTTCAGAAATCCAGACAGGAATTGATGCTCTGGACCCGGACAACCGGGTATTGAAACTGCTGAATGAGACCCCTTTCAAGTCCGGCGTTCCCTACCACTCCATCATCGGGAACGAGGACGCGGCGAACGTCCCCGGCGGAACAGATGGCATTGTCGCCTATTCGAGCTCACATCTGGACGGGGCGCAGAGTGAACTGATTGTCCAGTCCGGGCACAGTGTCCAGCTTCACCCCGCTGCAATCCACGAAGTCCGCCGGATTCTCCGTCTGCACCTTCAGGAAAACGGGCGCTGAAAGCCCGACATCCCGTTGTTTTCCGGCAGGCGGAACGCAAAAACCGGAAAATGAAGTCCTGTCTGCATTTCCATGATCCATCTTCACTTGACAAATAAAAAGATATAAATTATATTTTATACTAATAATGATTTTATCCCGATATGGCAAAAACGTTTCCCGCTGTCGGAAAGCGGTTTTAAAAAGGCGGACTGAGATTCCAATGACTGTCAGGAAATTTTCTTTGGTAGAACTGTTCTGCACGATATCAATCATCATCCTGTTGGCGGCAGTGCTGCTGGCAACGCTTAATAAGGCGCGAAACTCCGCAAAATCGGTTTCCTGCCTCGGGAATATGAAACAGTCAATGACGTATCTGTTGATGTATCTGGATACTTACGAAGCCGTTCATACACAGAGATGGTCCGATTATCTTCTTGCTAACGGTTTTGTGCCCCAGGCACAGACTTCTGCCTTACGTTGTCCTGCATGGAAACGGGAAAATGACAATCATAAGAACGTTTTCGGCATCAGAAGGGTTGTCGGCGATACTCATACGTTGAACATAACGGGATCCCCGGCGGATTATGTTCTCCTGACCGACTCCCTGAATCTGGATACCCTTCAGCAGTTTATCAATTTCTATGGCAACTACGGACCATATAAACTCGTTGTCCATTATCGGCACAACAACAAAGCCAATACGGGATTTCTGGACGGAAGTGCAAGGGGATGTTTTCTGAAAGAGCTTTCTTCCAAAGGATGCCCGAGATATGCGTATTAAAATATTCCTCATCAGTTTCTTCCTGGGAAGCACCGTTTACGCCTCTCCCGTAATCGTCCTGCCGGACAAACCGGACATGCTTGCGTTCCCCGCGGGAGAAACGCAGGCCTATGCCGCGGACTTCCTGAACAGGCATCTTGAACGGGCAACCGGACGGAAGCTGAAAATCATCCGGGAAAAAGACGCCGCAAAGTTTCAGGAACGGATTTTCATCGGCGCCACCGCAGCCTCCCGGCGCATCATCGGAAAACTCGAACAGCTGGAACCGGAAACACTGATCGTAAAATCAGACGGGAAAGACCTCTTTCTCTGCGGAGAAATGACGGAGGACAGAGTAGACCGCGGAACTCTTTTCGCCGTCTATGAATACCTTGAACGCGCGCTCGGCATCCGCTGGTATTTCCCCGACGACCCGCGGATTCATCCCGACGGCTTCGGCGTGATCATCCCCGGCAACCATAACCTCCGGCTCGACGGATGGAATATCCGCGACTGGCCGCGGCTGCGCGGACGTGAGGGAGGCGTCAGCTATTATGCCATGCCGGAAAAGTTTCAGAGACTCTGGCATCCGGTGCTGCGCTTCGGAAATTCCATGCCCCGCAAAAATGCAAACCATACTCAGACTGGCTGGTATGCGCTTTACGGGAAAACGCACCCGGAATATTTCGCAGTCGGGAGAAACGGCAGACAGCAGTTCAACACACAGTATCCGCACCGCAATTATCTCTGCCCGAATCAGCCCGGCGTGCTGAAACAGATGCTTCGGAATCTGGACGCGTTCGATCAAGGCAGGGCTCCGGACAGTGCCTGGGGACCGTGTCCGCCGGAAAAAAATTGCGTCTATTTCGCCTTCAATGACGGAATGACGCCGGAAAACAGTTGTCAATGTCTCCACTGCCGGTCACAATATGAACCGGACGCGCCTTATGAGAAACAGGCTTCCGAATGGGCATTTCTTTTTGTCGCCCGCTATGCGGAAGCAATCCGGAAGCGTTGGCCGGAACGCAGGCTGGCGACGCTTGCCTATCAGCATTATCAGGCTCCGCCGGAAAAACATCCGCTGCCCGGCAATGTTGACGTCACTTACGTCACCGCACGTCTTCATTATGCGTCATCGCCGGAGATGCTCGAACATGAGCTGGCAAAAATCCGCAGCTGGTCCAAACTGCTGGGAGGAAAAACAGACCGGCTCGGAATCTGGCTGAATATTGTTGATCCGGTCATGCACACCTCGAAAGTTCCGTTTCTGTATCCGAACATCCTGAAGCGGTGGCTGCTGAAAACAAGACACCTCGCCGGAAGCTGTTTCATCAATGGACTGAATCCCCGCATGAACCGCAACGGAAAGGAGGGAAGGCTGAACGCGTTCTCCACTTATCCGATGGTCTGGCTTCAAAGCCGCCTGCTCTGGAATCCGGAACGGGACATCGATGAACTGCTCCGGGACTATACGGAACATTCCTTCGGTCCGGCAGCGGAAACCATGAGGAAATTTTACAACCTCATCATCTCCCGCTGGGAGGATCTCCCGTATCCGCCGGAAACAGAGGATGAAACCGGCTTTATCCACCGCGTCCGTTACGGCGGCGGGTATGCCGGGGAACTCCGGCGGCTGCTTGACAAAGCTGCCGGGGAATGTGCCTTGAATTCACCGGAACAGCAGCGGATCATTTTCTGGCGCGATCATATCTACTCCCGCTTTTTCCGGGAATCCGCTCTGTTTCATCAATACGCGGACCGGATTCCGGAATACCGCTGTAAAACTGTGGACTCTTTCCCGGAGGCTTCCGTATGGCGAAATCAGACAGCCGTTTCCCTGCTTGAACGCCAATGGGGCGGCCCGCCCGAAAAAAAAGCCGTCTTCCGGATGGTCCGCTATAAAAATGAACTGTTCCTGCAACTGGAAACGGAAAATGCCGGTCCGAATGAGGAATTCCGTGTTTTCACAGCGGAAAAAAACAATGCAGTCCAGAAAAATTACGCGCCGAATATCAACCGGGCCTGGCCTCTCTGGAAAGAATACCGGATCGGAAACAACAGTAAGGGCAGCAGCCGGAAATTTCCGGCAATTCTCCGGCTGCCTCTTGACGGACAAAAGGAAATACGCCTGCAGATCATGCGTTACGGCGGAGTCTGGAATCGATTCGACCTCTGGAATCCGACCCTGCGCCCGGTATCCGAATTTCCGACCGGCCGTTTCGGAAAAGTCACTTTTGAATCAGGAGAATGACACAGATGCCTGCATCCGCACAACACCGCAGAATTACAGAGAACGTACTGAAGCTTGTACCGGAACTCCCCGGTCCGCGTCTCCGGCTGACGGAAGAATTCTGTCTCTATCCCGACCGCGCAATGACATTTCCGGAACAGCTTGCGCCCTACTGCCGCCTCCCCTCCGGCAACTGGTTCCACTATCTGCCGGATACCTCGTATGCGGAACTGTACCGCTACCACACGATCGACGCACAGGGACACTGCCGCCGCGCCTGTCCCTTTGCCAATGCAAATCATGATGCCGCCATGCCGGCTTTTCTCCACTATTTCGACAGGAGTTCCACCATGCTCAGGGATGGAAATGAAACGGAAGCCATGAAATACCTCGGCGTCCTGCTGCATGTTCTCCAGGACGCCTGTTTCGGCGTTCATGCGCTGGAAGGTCCCGGCGGCTGTGACCTGTTCTTCTTCGACCGGCTCGGAATCAGCGACTTTTCGCCTGCCGCGAAACTTGCACAACTCGACTGCCTGGACATTCCGGATGCCACCGGAGAAGCCCGGTCACTCGGCAACTCGGTTCCGGAGGCGGCTCTCCGGCTCTATTCCCGATATTGCCGGACAGTTCGGGCGGCCCGGAAAAGCTGTGTGGAAATTCTGATTTCCTGCCGGAATGGCGAAAACACCGCACAGGAAAAAAGGGCAGACATGTACAGGAACGCCGTCCGGCTTTGTGCAGATGCCACGGCAACCGTTCTGCATCTGGCGCAGTGCAGGCGCCATGCACCGGAACCGTTTCCAGTGACAGAGCTGGAACCCTATGAACCGCCGCTTGGGGGAAACGGCGCCTACCGGTTCCGTTCGCTGGAAGAAAACTGCTGTTACACGGGGAGCGGACGGCAGCCACTGGCTTTTCCGGAAATGAATTTCAGAAGCGGGCTTTCTTTCGGGCTTTCCGTCTCAGGGCAGAATCTGCTTTACCATCTTCCCGCCGGGCTTTTCGGGCATTTTTCAGGGTATCTTCTGCTGACCGGCGCCCCAGAAGCACAGGTGAAGTGCCGGATTCTGAACAATGCTGCTGAAATTCAGTTTTTCGAACTGAACCGGAATTATCCTCTGCGGCAGCTGAATGTTTCGGAGCCGTCCGGCATATTCGGGCTCCATGCGGAAAGCGATGCTCCCGATGGAATCATGATTCTCGGAGATGCTCAATTCTGTGCGGGACGATTCGCGGTGGGCTGAATCATCAGAAGCCCGCCGGTACGCTTTTCAGGGGCAGTTTCCAGGAAATCACAGAAAAACGAAGCGGCATCAGTTCCGATTTTGGTCGGGCAGAAACCTATCACCGGCACACCGACCGCCTCCACGATCGGCAGCGACGGAGAGGCATTTGCGAGAATCCGTTTTTCAGCAATCAGATTTACCCCGCGCTCCAGAAAGACGGCATGAAATCCAAATGCTACGAAATCATCGGTAATCCAGAAAAAACAGTTTTCCGAATGATCGAAAAGCTCGCCGGCCAGCCGCCGGCCGGTCTCAATGGCGGATTCCTCATGATCGAGCGGCGGAGTGTCGAACTGCCGCATCCCGCAGGATATCCTGTCTTCAAGCTCCGGCAGATGATAAGCCGGATCAGTGACAATGCGGATGATTTTTTGCGGGTTCCGCCGTTCTATGAAACGGCATGAGTCCAGAAACTGCTGTCGGAAGTCATAACGGCATAGACATGCCCTCTTTGATGCTGTAATATTCCCGGGAGGGTTCAGCAACAGCAGAGGAGGCAAAGCGTTTCTCCGTGAAATCAGGTCGCCGGACATGGTATTGCCGCCGACCACTCCATGAATCCGGTCCGACAGCAGACTGATCCGTTCCGAGTTCAAATCTTCCCGGTAAATCGGAAAACCAATGTATCCTCTCACCGCAAAAGCCTGAAGCAACGCGCTCAGACGGAGTTCAAAAAACAGATTGAGACGGCTTTTATAATGATGGTGCGGAATCAGAATGATCCGGTTGAAAGTATTCAGCGTATTCAGAAAATCACGATTTGCAATATAAATGCCAGCCGCCGACTTGCAACAAAGAATACCATTGCCCTCCAGAAGGGATACCGCTTTGCGCACGGTTATGATGGAAACCCCGTAATCGTCACACAAATCCTTCAGGGTGCAGAAAAAATCACCGTTTTTCAGGTTTCTGTGTATGATGTCCTGACTGATTCTATCAGCCAGTGTTCTGTATAATGGTTTGAATGTCTCACTGCGCGACATCTCATCTCCTTTTTATATTATAGTGCATAAGACTTGGAAATACAAGTGCTTTTCCCATTGAAAATAAAAATTATTCCGCATAAAGATAATAAAAATAATGTTTTTTATTATTTTAAAGCTTGAATCCTGAAAAACAGGATGCTATTTTATTTTAGAGAAAGCTGGAATGGTTTCGGCTTTTATCAACAACCAAAGTGAAAGGGAAAAGAATGAAAAGATCTCTTCTTGCCGTCGGCAGTGCATTTGCCGTTGCTCTCCTGATGTCCGGTTGTGCCGGAGTCGCAACAAACAACGGCGGAGTCGCCCCGGTCTCCGCAGGACCGAACTTCTATACGGAAGTCGCATCGAATGCAATCCTCCAGCCGGTCGCCGGTAACGACTATACGGTGGTAAAACGCGATGTGAAAGCCAGTGCAAAACTGATGAGCTACTTCACCTGCGTCAATATCGGAGACGTTTCCTATGAAACCCTCAAAAAGGAAGCCCTCAAACAGGCTCCCGGCGCCCAGGAACTGGTTGACGTGAAGATGGATTATGCAATGAAGAACATTTGCGGAATCAACGAAGTTACAGTGACACTGACCGGAACAGCGGTTAAGTTCAATAAATAACAGCGTCCTTTGCGTTACGGCTCGGTGATTGTTTTATCACAATTGCCGGGCCGTTTTTATGAGGTGAATCTATGAAATATGCAAAACTGGGGCTTTTATCAGGAATACTCCTGACTTTCACCTTCCAGAGTATGGCTGCGGACTGGTATGTCTCTCTGGCAACCGGGAAAAACAGGAATCAGGGAACCAGAGAAGCGCCGTTTAAAAACATTTGGAAAGCCATTGAAAAAGCCGCCCCCGGCGATACTCTCCACATTGCAGCGGGAAATTATCCCGGAAAAATGTCATGCGGCTGGATCAATATGGATAAACCCGTGAACCTGATCGGAGGCTACAATGCCGATTTTTCAGCCAGGGACCCTCTTGTTTACCACACGATGCTGCGTCCATCCAACGCACAGAACACGACAAAGCCGATCTTCGGCACATTGACCATCAAGACCCGCAAGTTCGGTAAAAACTCCAATATTCTGATTGATGGTTTCATCTTCGACCACACACTGGCAAACAGCTATCATCCCAGGGAAGGCAAGCCGGAGGGGTTTGAACACGGAATGTTGACAATTCCGCCAGCCAGGGGAACCACAAAGTATCCCTCCATTGACAAAGCCCTGCTCAATGCGGAAACGGACGGTACTTTCACGATCCGGAACTGCCTTTTCCTCAACGGGGGAAATTATGCCGTTCTCAACGGTCATTTCTCCGGCAAAGTCAGAATCGTGAACAATGTATTCATCGGCAACCGCATGATGGGCGCGGATGTAAGAAGCACCAATGGAAAACCGGGAATGGTGGATTTTGAATTTGCCAACAATACGCTGCTTTTCACATGGACCCGGACAAAAGCCTTTGAAGACATGGGCTTCGGAGTGCGGGCGAATGCCAATATGTCAACCAACATCCACCACAATATCATCGGTTTGAACACCATGTCCGGTTTCGACAATACCAAGGGCAGCGACAAGACAAAAAAAGTCGAACTGGAAAATAATACGTTCTTTCTCAACAAGACCGCCGATGTCACTGTTACCATCAGCCCGTCCATCAAGTTCATGAAAGTCGAAGATAACGGCTTTGACGATCTTGGCGACGTGGACGGCATGGTGAGTGTCAAAGACAATATCGGTCTGAAAGACCCGGCACTGTTCAAAGGCGTCATCGACACGAAATATCTGGAAGCATTCCTGAATGCCACCTATTCCGAAAAGGTCGATTACGATGAAAATTCGCCGATGAACCAGTTCCGCGCAGCCCTCGGATTGAACAAACAGGGAAAGATCACCTCAAAAGTGTCCATGTTCGCCAATCCCTATCCCTTTGAAAGCGCAATCAAATTTTTCGGCGCAGTTCAAGGTGTCGGGGCCCAGAAGCCTCTTCAGGTGAGACAATGAGGAACAGCGGAATCGTTCGTTTGGGAATCGGTTCCGTACTGCTTGCCGCGATGCTGTCAGCGGCAGGCTGTGCAACAACCCCGGAAGAACAGAAAAAACGGGAATACCGGCAGCAACAGGCGGCAGAGCGTTTCAGTGAAGCTCTTGTCGATTTTATTATAGAATCCTTCTAAACAAAGAATATCTTTCAAGATAAGGAAAAACAATTATGCCTCAGAAACTGATCGGAAACTTCATCAACATCGTAACAAAGAAATATTTCTGCTTTAACGGCCGTGCCGGACGGGCGGAATTCTGGCTTTTCTTTCTGGCAGTGTTCATCGTTAATACCATTTTGGGATTCGTTCCCAAAATCGGCGGAATCCTCGGACTGGTCTGGGCCCTGGGAATGCTGCTGCCGACGCTTGGCGTGACTGCGCGGCGACTCCATGACAGAAACAAATCCGGCTGGATGATTCTCGTCAGTCTCATCCCTCTGATTGGAACTTTGATTCTCCTGATCATGTGCATTCCGGAAGGCGACAAGGGAGAGAATAAGTTTGGACCGACAATCAACTGAAAAACCATTAAAAAACATACTTTGGAGAAAAAATGAAAAAGGGTCTTACGCTTGCTTTGTTCTGTGGTCTCATGCTGGGATGCTTTGCGGCAGAAACCATTTATCGTGGCGATTCCAGACAGGGAAAAGATATTATCTGTTACTATCAGGGTGGAAAGTTTTACAGTGACGTAGCACGGACGCAGCTCCTTTACAATCATCCGGGAAATGTAGTCAGCAAGGATTTGAAACCGGCATATGGGACAGGACTTTATCGCCTGATGGGAAACAGAATTTATAAAGGTTTTTCCGTTGACAAGAAAGACTGTTTGGGAACGCTTATCGAAACGAAAACGCAGCGCGGCAATGTCCTTGAAGCCGTAATCTACGACGGTTTCGTTACTTTCAAAGATACGGAGGAAAAGCGCGAAGCCGGCGGTATTACGATCATTACCGAATATAACGTGCTGAAAGACTTAAAATATGTGCCGGGAGAGGTGCTTTACACCATCAAAAACAACAAGATATATCGCGGTAATTCAACCGATGCCAAGGACTGCCTGCTGACATACACCGGAAACTTCACCAGTTCCCGGCTACTGTTTATGGCGGTAGAATTAACGAAATAGTCTTCTTGACTCTATCGAAAAACAGGAACTGATTTTGGAAAAGAATCAGTCTCGGTTTTTAAGACGAAACACGGAAATCAATACTGTCATGAAACGAATTTTATCAGGATTGGGTTGCTGGCTGGCCATTGGCATTTCTCTGTACGGAGTGGAGAACCTTCCGCTTCTGATGCAGCGGGGAAAGTATGGACAGGTAAAGAGTCTGGTGGAAGCTGGCGATGCGGATTTGGAGGCAACAGACAGTTTCAACCGAACCGTGCTTCACTGGGCGGCTCTTGACAATGCCGAACTGATTCCCCTGTTATTAAAGAAAGGTTCCGATATTGAAGCAATGGATGGAAGCGGGATGACTCCGCTGCATCATGCCGTAAGCGCCCGGAATACGGCGGCAGTAGAAAAACTGCTTGCAGGGAAAGCCGACATCAGAGCAACAGATAAATCGCAAAATCAGGTTTTGCACTTTGCCTGCCGTGGAAAAGCCCCAAAACCGGAAATCATCACTCTGCTGCTGAAAAATGGAGCCGATGTCAATGCAAAGGACAACAGCGGCACAACGCCTTTCATGCTTGTCAATAGTTCCGGCAGCTACAATCCAAAAGTCATCAGTGCCATATTCAATGCAAAGCCGGATGTCAATGCGCAGAATAAGCAGGGAGAGACGGCATTGATGCTTTGCATCCGGCAGTTCACCGCAACGGATCCGCGCATTCCGGCATCAATGCTCGTCATTCCCGAAATCAAACCGGATATTCAGGATAGAGACGGCAATTCCGCCATGCATATTGCCGCTGCGTTTCGTGCCCATCAGAAAGAAGCCGCTTATGTCGTTGATGCTCTTGGAGAAAAGAAAGCAAATCCGAATCTCCGGGATAAATATGGACGGACTCCATTGTTTCTGGCGATTGAGGCAAACAATGCCCAAACCGTTAACTTGTTGCTTGACAAATTTGGTGCCGATCCCAATCTGAAAGACAATGACGGCAACTGTCCGGTTTTGCTTGCCGCCCAGCGGGGCGATATTCCGCTGTTGAAAGCACTTATCAGGAAAAAAGCTGATTTGAATGTCAAACGTAAAGACGGGGCCACTCCTTTGGTTCTGGCTTTAAGAAAAAACGCAATGCGTGATTTTCTGATTGCCTCCGGCGTTGACCTGGAAACCCATGTGATGGACAAAGGCATGAAAATTTTGCATTTCGCCATTGAAAACTTCCGTGATGGCGAGCCGGCACGTTATCTCCTTGAAAAAGGAGCAAACCCCAATTCTACGGATATGTTCAGCAATACCCCGTTGCATTACGCTACCCGTTGCCGCAATCTTGTGGCAGTCAAAGCGCTGTTGGCAAAGAATGCCGATGTCAACAAGCAGAATAAGAAAGGGGAAACACCTCTTTTTTTGGCTGCTGGCAGAAATGACGCTGTTGTTGTCGAATTATTGCTGAAAAATGGCGCAAAAACAGATATAAAAAACAAAAAAGGCAAAACTGTACTTGATTATGTGCAGGGAAACTCACGGAAGCTGCTTCAGAAATAACTCCCCCAAACAAGCAGAATCACATCGCTGTTAAAAACAGTGAATCTGAATGAAAAAGATTCACTGTTTTCCTGTTTTTCAAATTCCCCGCTCCGGCACAGAACATGCGCCAGCCGGAAAAATTCCAGCGATAAGGAAAATCGCGGCACTGTTTGGGCTTGACCGGATTAATCAAACAACATTTCCGGCGGTCATCATAATAAAAACAGGAACCGTCCTCCTTCTCAAGCAAAGACAGGGAACGGCGGTCCGGAGTCAGATAAGTATAGTCACGGATAAAACGCTGAAGTTCAATTCCCAGATAGTCCGCAATCGCATCAATCTCCTGTTCCGTGACGCGGACCGGTCCCTCCCATTTGCAGCATGCACCGCATCTTCTGCATTGAAAGGCTGAAAGATCCTCTTTCTCCACATTCATGAAAATCCCTCCTCGGTACACAAAAAATGCTCCTTTTCAGGAGCATTCTTCAAAAACCGCTCAGTCTGCGATCAGCTTGTAATCATTGCCGAGCAGATCGTAGAAGAAAATACCGGTAATAAAATCCGCAATGTTGAGGGGATGGAGTCCGAATTTGACATCAATCAGCGCCGCGGCTTCCACTTCCAATGCCCAGTAATCTTTGATCCTGTCTGCAAAGATGGATTCATTCGGCATCTGCATACCGCTGTAAATATACCAGAAATCAGGCAGATTGCCGATCGTGTATTCACGTGTCAGATCGCCTTTTCCCATCGCAAGAAAATATGCCTGCCAGCCATCGTCCAGAGCAAAACCGTAAGTGCGGTTGAATCCTTTCACGACTTTGCCGGACGGACCCACGCCGGCGCCGATGCCGAACGCATGTGTCGCGCGAACCCCGAGCTTTGCGGTCGCACCGGAACCGAATTCCAATGAAAAGATATCAAAGAAATCCACGATGCGGTTTGGAATATACATGATGATTTTATCGGCAATCACCCTGCCCGTGGTGTTTTTCTGTCCGACATCCTGAGCCTGCACAGTTGCACCGAATGCAAAAAGAGTGACAGCCAGCAGAGCAATTTTCCCGATCGTTTTCATAATTCCTCCGGAATGATATTCAATTTTCACTTTTTAATAACAGTTTCTGCTAAATATAATATACGCAACGGACGATTGCAACAGAGGATACGGCGAAGTTTTGAAAAAAAACTGTAAATATTGTTGTCTTCCCGCTTTTTTGCGCTATGTTAAAGGCTCATATTCCGTTATTCGAACAAAAAAGAGAGAAAAGAGTCATGAAAATTTCAGATTTCATCGCTGTCGGGTTCATCTTTCTGTATGCCTGCGCCGTGTTCTTCTTCCCCCTGAACATCTCTCCCGACGGCAGCCTCGTCTGGGGATCGCTGTCCGACGGTTTTTCCAATTTCGGGCACGTAACCAAAGCCCATCCGTATCTCATGGGCTTCTTCAAAGTCGGACTTCTCGCAACTTTCGGGGAAATGCTGAAAGTCCGGCGGAAAACAGGTTCCTGGAAAGTGCCCGCGCTGCCTGCCAGATTCATCGTCTGGGGCATCACGGGAATGGTCTTTTCCTATGTCTTCGCAATGTTCGCCACCGGCGTCGGAGCGCTGATGGGATCTCCTGTCTGGCCGGTCGGAAGCATCGACAGAACCACATGGAGCGCAACACTGATCTTTGCCGTTTCCACCTCATTCTGGCAGAATATGATCTTCGCCTACCCGATGATGCTCGGACACGAATGGTGCAATGAGGTCATCAATAAAAAACGTTTCGTCGGCGGCGAGGAGTTTCTTGCCTCCGTGGACAAACACATCTGGGGCTCCTTCATCCCGAAAACGATCCTCTATTTCTGGATTCCCGCGCACACCGTGACTTTCTGCCTGCCGCAGGACTACCGTGTGCTGATGAGTGCCGTCCTGAGTCTTGCCCTCGGATTCATCCTGACGTTCCGCCCCAAAGCAGCGAAAAAATAACTTCCGGCGGAGATATCCCGGATTCCTCCGGGATGACGGCGGCAATTACGTTACGGTTCAGGAAAACGGCGCAACCTGTCAGTTATTTTGAAAGCTCATACTGCTGGGCGACCAGCTTGTCAGCTCCATACATCTTGCGCAGTTTCGGCTTTTCGATCTTTCCCGTCGGATTGCGCGGCACCTCGGCAAAAATAATTTTGCGCGGGCGCTGGTAACGCGGCAGGTCATGGCAGAACTCCAAAACTTCTTCCGCAGTCAGGGAAAATCCCGGTTTCAGCTCAATGATTGCGGCAGCAATCTCGCCGAGGCGGACATCCGGCAGCCCGATCACAGCGACATCCTTGATCGCGTTATGTTTCCGCAGGTAATCTTCGATCTGGACCGGATAAAGGTTCTCGCCGCCGGTAATGATCACATCTTTCTTGCGGTCAACGAGGTAAATGAAACCGTCTTCGGACTCCTTTGCCATATCGCCGGTGAAAAGCCAGCCGTCCGCCAGCACCTCTTTCGTGGCTTTTTCATCTTTGTAATAACAGTTCATCACGCCATCCCCCTTGACAGCCAGCTCTCCGACTGTTCCACGCGGAACCGGGCGGTGCTTCTCATCCACGATCATGGTCTGCCAGCCGTATCCGGCAACACCGATCGCGCCGACATGATCCACATTCTCGATCCCGAGATGTACGGCACCCGGTCCGATAGACTCGCTTAAACCGTAATTGGTGTCGTAATCATGGTGCGGAAAGACTGTTTTCCAGCGTTTGACCAGACTCGGCGGGACCGGCTGTGCGCCGATGTGCATCAGGCGCCACTGATCCAGCTTGTAATCGGAAAGATCAATGTCGCCCCGCTCAATCGCATCCAGAATGTCCTGCGCCCACGGAACGAGAAGCCAGACAATCGTGCACTGTTCCTCGGAAACGGAACGGAGAATCCACTCCGGGTTGACTCCTTTCAGCAGAACCGCTTTCCCTCCCACAAGAAAACTGCCGAACCAGTGCATTTTCGCGCCGGTATGATATAGCGGCGGAATGCAGAGGAACGTATCGTCGCGGGTCTGCCGGTGGTGTTTCTGCTCCACAAGACAGGCATGCATCAAACTGCGGTGGGCATGGACAATCGCCTTCGGGAATCCGGTCGTCCCGGAGGAAAAATAGATTGCCGCATCCTCGCTGTCCGATATCGGAATGGAAGGCGATTTGCTGGAACAGTATGATACGAGGTTATAGTAGGGTTCGGCAAAGGACGGACAGTCGTCCCCGACATAGAGCATGGCTTTCACGCGCGGCAGGCTCTCGCAGATACACTCCATGCGCCCGACGAATTCCGGTCCGAAAATCAGGATATCGACATCCGCCAGCTCCAGACAGTATTTGATCTCCTGCGGCGTATAGCGGAAGTTGAGCGGCACCGCCATCGCTCCGCTTTTCAGGATGCCGAAATAGATCGGCAGCCATTCCAGACAGTTCATCAGCAGGATTCCGACTTTGCATCCTTTCCCGATGCGGCGGGTCAGCAGAAAATTCGCAACACGGTTGGCTCTGCGGTCGAACTCCCCCCATGTGATCTCGCTTCGGAAAGCATCGATTCTGCTTGGCTCGATCAGGGAATATTCCCGCCAGGTCGTATGACGTTTTTCAAGTTCCTGTGGATTGATCTCGACGAGCGCGACGTCGTTTCCGTACAACTTCGCGTTGTTCTCCAGAATTTCCGTGATCGGCATTGCCAGCCCCTTAGATAAAAACAGTTAAAATCCGTCATGGGGAAATCCGCATGATCTTTCCACTCCGGATCGCTAATATTTATTTACGAAAGCTCATAAACTAAACCCGTTTCCGGAAAATTCAAGCTGTTCCGCCTCCGCCGCCGGCTTTTTTTCAGATAATCGGGCAATACGGCGCGGCTGTTCCACGGAAAAAACAGAAAGCGGCAGGAACCTTCTGTGTCCCCCCTGAAAAATTCTCCGAATACATTACGCGGGCAGACACGGATGCATCAGGATTTTCTCAATCTCCTCCACGCTCAAAACTCTGCCGGAACAAACAATTTTTCCATCCAGAGCCAGCGCAGGTGTCATCATGACGCCCATATCCACAATTTCTTCGATCTCCGTAACATGCCCGATCTCACAATCAATCCCGTTTTTCTTTACGGCGCTTTCCACATTGGCGAGGAGTTTTCTGCACTTTCCGCAGCCGCTCCCCAAAATCTGTATCTTCATTTTTCTTCCCTCCTGTCAATTAAATGAAAAGATTCTGAAACAGATTGAACAGATAACCGATCATAATGATCCCGCCTGCGCACACCGCAACAAATAATGCCAGCAGTTTCGGTTTGACTGCCTTGCGAAGCATGATGACGGAAGGCAGGCTCAATGTCGTGACCGCCATCATAAAGGCAAGAACCGTACCAAGCTGCGCCCCTTTGCCAAGCAAGGCTTCGGCAACGGGAACCATACCGAAAATATCCGCATACATCGGAATGCCGGCAAGGACTGCCAGAATGACGCCGAAGGGATTTTTACTGCCGAGTATACTTTGTATCCATTCTTCAGGAATCCAGTTATGAATGAAAGCGCCCACACCGACGCCAATCAGAACATAGGGAAAAACTTTTCTAAAAGTTTCCACCATCTGCTCTTTTGCGTAAATCACACGTTCTTTACCCGTCAACTCCGGCAATTCGGCAGCATTGCACGCTCCGGTTTTATAAATGAAATCCTCCACCTGATCCTCCATGCGGAGCTTTTCTATCAGAAATCCGCCGGAAACGGCAAGAACCAGACCGACAACCACATAGGCAACGGCAATCTTTGTTCCGAAAATACCCGTCAGGAGAACCAGGCTGCCCAGATCCACCATCGGCGACGAGATCAGAAACGAGAATGTTACTCCGAGCGGCAGACCGGCTTTGGTAAACCCGATAAAAAGCGGAATGGACGAACAGGAACAAAACGGCGTAACTGTCCCCAGCAATGCGGCAAGCATATTTGCCGGAAAACCGTGATATCGTCCCAAGATCCGCTTGCTCCGTTCAGGCGGGAAATAGCTCTGAATATAGGAAATGGCAAAAATCAGAAAACACAGCAGCACCGTGATTTTAATCGTGTCATAAAGAAAGAAACGGGTTGTTCCTCCGAGGCGTGTCGCCAAATCAATCCCCAGTTTTTCCAGTCCCGCTCCGATAACGTCATTGAGCCACTTCATCCCCAGAATTTGATTCTGGATAAAATCCCAGATCAACTGCAATCCTTTCATAATGAAATCTCCTCTATATTTTGCTAAAAGACGAAATATATAATAAATTTTTAAAGCAGAGAATCAAGGCTTTTTCCTGCCTGCAATACAATTCAGCATATTCAGAATACAGGGGCAGGAAAGACGGTAAAAAACTTGTTTTCCGCGTTTTTCATCCACTACGATTCCGGCATTTCTCAAAATGAGCAGATGCTGACTCATGGTGGCAAACTTTACGCCTACCGCATCCACAAACTCGCAGACACAGTGTTCCGCATTATCCGCCAGCTGCTTGACGATCCAAAGCCGGATGGGATGTCCAAGAGCTTTGAATACCTCCGCTTCGTTCTTGCAGCTTTTTTTATCATATCTCAGCATCATATCACCTCGTTATTCAGCAATATAACATAATATTTTCTTTTTACAATCAGATTATTCCGTAAAGGATCAGGAAAAAGCCGGAATGCCGGAAACGGAACCGAATATCGGCTTGCGGCTTGAATACACATGTTACAGTGTCCGGTCAGGGAAAACAATGGCAGAAAAGCCATGAGCAACCGTGCTTTTACAACCCGGCGCTCTTTCCGCCCCGCCTGCAACAGTTTAAGACAGAAAGTCCGGCAATCAGTAAACGGAACGGGGAAAAACTTCATGAAAAATGTTTTTCATTACATCACAAATACCAGATGTTTCCCTACTACGAATAATGGCGACCATATGCTGGATACAGCATATTTTTTCACTGTCTTTTTCTGTTTCAGGTCAAAGAAGGAAATCGTACAGCAGGGAAAGAAAAATCCTGTCGGACTATTCCTATAAACAATGGTCGAGGCATCGAAAAAACGTGGAGAAAAGAAATCATATTTTTCGTTGGAAACAGTCTGAAGTTCCGGGGGATCATCGGCAGTCAAGTCGTTGATTCTGTACAGTTCCGAGTTCCCGTTGCGACTCATGGCGAAAATGATGCTCCGGCTGTCCGGACTGAAATCGCCTTCGTAGGAAATACCGTCTTGAGTTATGATGCAGGACACCTTCCGCTTTTTAATATCATAAAGAAACAGGCGGCGGAACGTCGAAGCCAGAATCAAACTGCCGTCAGGCGAAACAGCGTGAATATGGCATATCTCATGGTAAGGCAATACCGCCTTTTTAGTTTTTCCGGTGAGCAAATCATAAAAGACAAAACTCGTTTCTTTATCAGGGGTGTGGATGACTATCAGCAGTTGACCGGCATTGATCCGGAACGCGCCACATAACCACTTCGGCGGATATTCGGCAATAACTTTGGTCATGCCGGTGGTCATATTGAGCAGGACGATATCAGTTTTTTCATAATCTGTATGGTAGTGAGAACAGGTATAGACCATTTTCCCATGTTCCGGGAAACAGGCTATCTCATGGTTGATCATTTTTTTAAGATCAGGCAATTGGATCTGCATTAGTTTTTTTCCGGTGTTGGCGTCATATCGGGTCAGGAGATAGCCTTTGTTGCCTTTGTCATTTCTCAAAGCTCCCCAGAAAGTGTCATTTTTGTCTTTACAAAGAAACACCTCAATATAGTCGTGCCAGAATGGAACCGAGTTGCAGGAACGCATTTTGTTGCTCCGGGTGTCTATGGAGACCATGCCGGCGGAACGGCGAAAAAAGCGGATATGTTCCTCAGCCGAACAGGACAGGACACACAACAACATCAATGATGCAATAAGAGATTTAGTGGCGATAATTTTGTGATGCGGAGAGTTCATGGCTTTTCCCGTTTTAAATAGTTCTTCCGGAATGCGCCGATACCAACAGCAGTAAAAAACCCAATCACGACTGGAATCACTCCGCAAATAAGCCATGGATGATACGGCCACGGATGTCCGCTGTTAAGGATGATTGATACGGCAAGGTAAGCGCTCCACAGAAAAGCGGTTATCTGTAACCAGAGAATAAACATGCCCAGACAGATCACCATTTTTTTCCATGCAGGTTTCATTCTTTATCCTCCTTCACACCGGAACAGTTGCAGAGGATCATCCATGGAATCCATGCATTGGGATTGTAATTCAGCAAGCCGATCTGCAATCCGTTCTCCGCCATGTTGACCACTCCTACCTGAACAAGGTTCCGGTACGGCAGGCGGTCATCGCTGTCAATCGGGCGGGAATAGTTGACCACTCCGACCATCGCACCATGATTTTCCACAATCATATTCCATCCCCCCAGCGTCAACCCGTAGGAGTGCTTCAGTCCAATACAGAAAACACCGGTCTGTACGCCGTAAAATTCCTGCGTAGCAGCAAATCCGAGATTCAGTGAAATTCCGTATATTTTCTTCTGATAAGAGATCAATCCCGGCGAAAGATTGACTCCGCTGACAGTCCGATGGGAAAACAACTTGACCGGCCATAATGAAAGCTGAAAAGGTGTTCCGGAGTTATCCTCACACAGAGGAAAACCGCCGAGCAGATCCCGGACAAGCCAAGGATCGTGAGCCTGTATTCCAAAAAATGTTGCGGAAAGCAGAATTGTCAGCAATAATTTCATTCTCATATCATCCGTTATGCTTATTGCGATTATCACTCCTTCAATTACGTAATTAACTCGGCACACTTGCACTTGAAGAATATACACTCGTCCGGATCTGTTTTCAAACAAAATAACAGACAGGAAAGGGTTGATCATTTCAAGCGCGCTTGAAGCAATGTGTGGCAGAGATGGAAAAGATCACCGACTCGAAGTTTGTTTCTGCTATAATATGGCAGAATGTGAAAAATTCGGATTGATCTTCAAATAAAAACGAAAAAACCGACCAAAGGGGTCGGCGGAGAATCGAAAAAATGGTCGGGGCGACTGGATTCGAACCAGCGACCTCTACGTCCCGAACGTAGCGCTCCAACCAGACTGAGCTACGCCCCGACATCATCGAGTTGACAGGGAACAGAATATACATGCTTTCATGCAAAAGGCAAGCGGACTTCTCAATTATATTGCATTTTTTTCGCGGTTTTTGTCCTACTAAACGGCTTTTTGAACGAAAAGTTGTCCCGGAAAGTTGCCATATTCCTGAAATGACGTTATTTTATAGACCTAAGTTTTTTAACAGAAAAGGAGTCTCCTATGGGAAAATTATTCGGAACTGACGGCATCAGGGGCAAAGCTAATGTTTATCCAATCACTCCGGAGACCGCCCTCCGTGTCGGAAAATCCATCGCTCACGTATTCGGCGCCGGAGACAATACCCCTAAGGTCGTTCTCGGAAAAGATACCAGGCTTTCCGGCTACATGCTCGAAACCGCACTCACAAGCGGACTGGTCAGCATGGGCATGAACGTGCTTGAGGTCGGCCCCATGCCGACGCCCGCCGTCGCACACCTCACAAAATCCATGGGCGCGGACTGCGGCATCATGATTACCGCCTCCCATAATCCTTCCGATGACAACGGGATCAAGATTTTCAGCGCGGACGGTTTCAAGCTGCCGGACGATGTCGAATCACGCATCGAGCACTACATCCTCGAATCCGAACGCGGCAACGAGCTTCAGGGTTCCCGCAGAATCGGCAAGGCATACCGTATCGACGACGCACGCGGACGTTACATCGAGTTCGCGAAAAGTTCCATCAAAAACCATTCGCTCAAGGGGATCAAGGCGGTTCTCGACTGCGCGAACGGCGCAGCCTATTCCATCGCCCCCCTCATTTTCCGTGAGCTCGGCGTGGAAGTGATCACAACCGCCGTGGAGCCGGACGGATTCAACATCAATGCAGGATGCGGCGCGACACACCCCGAAAACATGTCGAAGCTCGTGAAAGAATACGGTGCGGATGTCGGCATCTCCCTCGACGGCGATGCGGACCGCGTCATTTTCTGCGACGCAGACGGCAATGTCGTCAACGGCGACCGCATCATCGGGCTCTGCGCGCTGGATTACAAGGCTCACGGACGCCTTTCCAACAATGCCATCGCGGTGACAAGCATGAGCAATCTCGGGCTGCTCGCCGCCATGAAAACAGCAGGAATCCATGTCGAAGTGACGGCGGTAGGCGACCGCTACGTCATTGAGAAAATGCGTGAAATGAACCTCTCGCTCGGCGGGGAACAGTCCGGGCACCTGATCTTCCTTGATTACGTGACCACCGGTGACGGCATCATTTCCGCGCTTCATGTGCTGAATCTCATGAAAGGAAAGGACAAGCCGCTCAAGGAACTGGCGGCATTCATGGAGGAATACCCGCAGAAGCTCGTCAGTATGCCGGTCCGCGAGCGGGTTCCGATCGAACGGCTGAAACTGCTCTCCTCCGTAATTGCCGACGCCGACAGAGCGCTTCAGGCAAGCGGGCGCGTTGTCGTCCGCTATTCAGGAACCGAAAACAAAATCCGGCTTCTCGTCGAAGCAAAAGACGCCGCAGATGTTGAACTCTGGCTCGGAAAACTTACGGAAGCCGTAAAAAAGGAGCTGGCATGAGATGATACGGATCTTTGAATCAGGAGACGCAAAGCTGCTCGAACCGCTGACCTGCCGCCGGACGGCGCTCGAAATACAGGTCGCGGGAACGACACTCAAAGGCGCGCTGGAAAAACGCTGGAACGGACTCTTTGAGCTGGCGCCTCTGCTGGTTGCAAAACGGCTTTCCGCCGCCGCGGATTTCTGGCCGTCGCGCGCTCTGATTGAAATTCTTGCGCAGGGCTGTGGAAATTTCACCGTCACAGCAAACGGGAAGCCTGTCGCATGGCTCTCCGACAATGAGGAGGCGGATGCAAATGCGGTCACTGTTACGGCGGATGAAAAATCGTTCCATATCGTATATCCGTGGCATATTCTGGCGATCAACGAGGATTTGCTCGGAAACATCAAAGAAAGCCGGATCGCAGGCACAGTCCGCGAACGGGTCACGATTGACGGCGCACTGATTCTCGGTGAGGGTTCCGTAATTCTCCCCGGCGTCTACATGGAAGGCGTGGTCATGATCGGCAGGGACTGCAAAATCGGGCCGAACTGTTACATCCGCGGCACAACCTTCATCGGGGACAAATGCCACGTGGGACAGGCGGTCGAGATCAAAAACTCAATTCTGATGGACCATGTCGCCGCGGGGCACCTCTCTTATATCGGCGATTCAATCGTCTGCCCGAAGACCAATTTCGGCGCGGGCACCATCATTTCCAATTTCAGGCACGACGGCAGGAACCACCGTTCCATGATCAACGGGGAACTCGTGGACACCTGCCGCCGCAAGTTCGGCTCCATCATCGGAGACAATGTCCATACGGGCATTCACAGCGCGATCTATCCCGGCAGGAAAATCTGGCCGGACGTCGCCATGCGCCCCGGAACCGTCGTTCAGAAAGATTTGAAAGATGACAATGAAACCAAATGAACTCGTAGACCTGAATCTGCGTCACTTCTGGCATCCGTGCACGCAGATGAAGGATTGCAAAACACTTCCGCCGCTTCCGGTGGAAACCGCTTCCGGAAGCATTATCACGCTCAAAGACGGTCGCCGCCTGATCGACGGCATCAGCTCATGGTGGTGCAAGAGTCTCGGACACGGCGAACCGCGTGTCCGCAAGGCATTCATCGACCAGCTCAACAAATTCGAGCATGTCATCATGGCAAACTGCTGTTCGGAGCCCGTCGCAATGCTTTGCGAGGAACTCTCGAAACTCTCACCCGGACTCGAACGCGTTTATCTTGCCGAAAACGGAAGCGTCTCCGTGGAGATCGCCATGAAAATGTCGCTCCAGTATCACATGCAGACCGGGCACCCGGAAAAGAATCTGTTTGCGGCGCTTCACAACGGCTATCACGGCGAAACGATCCTGACGCTTGCCGCGGGGAACTGCGAGCTGTATTCCAAACCGTTCCTCCATCTCTGTCCGAAAATACCAAAGCTCGGACCGCTCTCCTATATCAGCGGCGAAGAATCGCCGGAATGGGAGCACATGCCCGAAGATCAGTGGAAAAAGATCAAGGCGCAACTCGAAGAACATGCGGACCGGATCGCGGCGATTGTATTTGAGCCGGTGCTTCAGGGTGCGGCGGGAATGCTGATCTACAGCCCGGACCTCCTGCGCCGCCTGCGCAAATGGGCGGATGCGCACGGGACGCACCTGATCGCGGACGAAATCATGACCGGTTTCGGCAGGACCGGAAAGTTCCTCGCCTGCGACCATGCCGGAATCCAGCCTGATTTCATGCTGCTTTCCAAAGGCCTGACCTCCGGCTACTGCCCGCTGGCGGCAGTCGTCACGACGGATCAGGTTTACGAAGCATTTTATGCAGACTACGGCACGGGGCGCACCTTCATGCACTCCACGACCTTTGCCGGATATGCTCCCGCCGCAGCCGCGGCACTGGCTGTCATCCGGATTTACCAGGAGGAAAAGATCGTCGAACAGGTTGCAAAACGTGCGGCGGGGCTGCGTGCCCGGATGCAGAAAATCGCGGATCATACGGGAATGCTTGCCAATGTGCGCGGACTCGGATTCTCGACCGCCGCCGAAATCGTGAATCCCGATACGAAAAAGTCGTTTGCGCGCCGTATGCGCACGGGGTTCCGCTTCTCGCGCCACGTCATCGACAACGGCGTGATTCTGCGTGAACTCGGCACCGGCGACACGATTTATTTCCTGCCGCCGCTGAACACGCCCGAAGACCTTCTCGACGAAATGGCGGAAATCACGGAACGTTCTCTGGTACAGGCGGTAAGGGAATCACAGAAACTTTCTGCAGAATAATGTTCCGTTCCGGCTTAGAGTCGGAATCCGGGAAAACCCCCATGTGAAAAGAAAGGGTCATGAAATCATGGATTGGCGTATTTGTGCATTGCTTTCAGCGGTCTTTGCCGCATTGACGGCAATCTTCGCAAAGATCGGCGTGCGCGACATCAATTCAAATCTCGCCACGGCAATCCGGGTGGCGGTCATTCTTTTCATCACATGGGGAATCGTCCTTTTCACCGGCGTGACGAACCAGATCCGGCAGGTAACTGCGCACAACTGGCTTTTCCTTCTTCTCTCCGGCGCGGCGACCGGGCTTTCCTGGCTGTTCTATTTCCGTGCGCTTCAACTCGGAAACGCCTCCAAAGTCGCGCCGATCGACAAACTCAGTGTCGCGATTACAATTTTCCTTTCGATCCTGATTCTCCACGAACCCGCCGATCCGAAAGTCATTCTCGGCGGACTTCTCATCACGGCAGGCTCATTTGTACTGCTGATGTAAAAAGCGGAAAAGAAAAACCTTTCTCATTCTCCTCTTTTCATCCGAAATTGATTCATTTACAGAATATTCTCTTTTTTTCTTGTAAATCATACAGCATTTACATCTCATTTTTCAGAGATTTCATATTGGCAGTCTTGCAAGGAGCTCCGTATTCCGATACATTATTTTCAAACAAGGAGCATTTTCATGGAAAAAAGACGGATCCGGATCGGACAGATCGGCATCGGGCACAACCATGCGGCGGACAAGATGCAGGCATTGCGGAATCTATCCGATTTCTTCGAAGTCGCCGGAGTTGTGGAAAGCGATTCCGCATGGCGGGAAAAACGTGGTGATTTCGAGGTCTACAAAGGATTGAAATGGATGACCGCAGAAGAACTTCTTGCCACTCGCGGACTGGAGGCAGTTGCGGTTGAAACGGACGGTTTTGAGCTGGTTCCGACGGCTTTACGCTGTGCGGAACACGGGCTTCACATCCACATGGACAAACCCGGCGGTGAATCGCTGCCTGAATTCAGAAGACTGCTGGAACTCTGCGAGACCCGTTCTCTGGCTTTTCAGCAGGCATATGTCTATCGTTACAATCCTGCCGTAAAGTTCTGTCTGAACGCGGTGAAAAACGGCTGGCTCGGCAAGGTCTTCGAGGTTCACGCGGTCATGAGCCGTTACGACGGCGACAATACCGAATACCGCAGATGGCTCTCACAGTTCAAAGGCGGCGCCATGTACATTTTTGCCGGATACCTGATCGACCTGATCGTCACCATGCTGGGGAAACCGGAAAAAGTCACGCCTTTCATGAAGCAGACACGGGATGACGGACTGATCGACAATGGGCTGGCAGTGCTGGAATATGAACGGGCTGCCGCGACAGTCCGCGTATCCGTGGAGGAGGTGGACGGGATGAAACACCGCCGCCTGATTGTCTGCGGAACCAATGGAACCGTGGAGCTGTGCCCGATCGAACCGCCCGGAAATCTCTATTACACACAGCCACTGACAGTGCGTCTTACGCTCAAAAACGGAAACGTTCAATACTCCTCCGGCACGCATCACGTGAACTGCGGAGTCCTGGGAAGCCGTTATGAAGCACAGTTAATTGAATTCGCAAGGATCATCCGCGGAGAAATCCGGAATCCTTACTCTTGTCAACATGAATATCTGCTGCATGAGGTTCTGCTTGCGGCATGCGGATATTCCAAACCGGAAAAAGGAGTGAAACAATGAATTTTCAGGGCAGGACAGCCATCGTCACCGGCGGAAACGGATATATCGGAGGAACAATCAGCCGGAAATTGCTGGAACAAGGCGCATCGGTCGCCATATTCGACATCGCACTGGAAAATGCACGGAAAACTGCGGAGGAATTTGAAAATGCGTATCCCGTTTCCGTTGACCTGACCAATCCCGATTCAGTTCAGGCTGCAGTTGCCGGAACAATAAAGCATTTCGGAAAAGCGGACCTGCTCGTGACATCCGCCGGAGGCAGCGCCAGAAGCAGGATGAAACCTTTTGCAGAGCAGGACATGAATGTCATCCGCGGGATCATTGAAATGAATCTGTTCGGGGCATTGCATGTAATTCACGCGGTGGTTCCGCATATGTTCCGGCAGAATTGCGGCAGAATCGTCAATCTCTCCTCTCTGGTGGCTCTCGGAGGCGTGGAAGGATGTGCGGATTACGCCGCGGCAAAGGGTGGAATCATCGCCGCAACCAAAACACTTGCAATGGAGTTTGGACCGCATAACGTCAATATCAACTGCGTATGCCCCGGCAAAGTGCAGCGCCCCGGCGAGATGCCCGCCGATCCGGAAGCATTCGCCCGCAAACATTCATTCCTGAACCGGATCTGTTCCGCGGACGATATCGCGGAACTCGTTCTGTTCCTTCTTTCAGAAAAAGCGGATTACATTACAGGGCAGAACTACATCATTGACGGCGGACGTTCCCTGGGGTTAAAGGGAGATCACCACGGCAAATGAAAAGAGTCGGAATCATATATGACACCTCACAACCGGGGCTGGGCGGACACGGCACCCATCTGGCGTTCCGCGGACTGCCCGGCGTGGAAACCGTCGCGCTGGCTGATTCAAACGTTGAAAACATCGAAGCCCGCCTGAAAGAGACCGGCGCAAAAAGGCACTATGCCGATTATCATGTCATGCTGGAACGGGAAAAACCGGATATCGTCGTTCTTGGTTCGCGTCTGCCGGGAGATCATTTCGCTCAGATCGAAGCGGCGGCAAAGCTCGGCATCCATATCCTCTGCGAAAAACCGATGAGCGCCGACCTGGATGAGGCCGACCGCATAGTGCATCTCGCGGAAAAATACCATATCAGAATCGCCGTGGCACATCTTGCGCGTTATGCGCCGGTCTTCCTTACGATGAAACGGATGATCGAATCCGGCACGATCGGGCGTCCCCTGACCTTCTACGGGCGCGGCAAGGAGGATGAACGCGGAGGCGGCGAGGATATGATCGTGCTTGGAACTCATATCCTTGATCTCGGATGTTTCCTGTTTGGAAGACCGGACTCCGTGTTTGCGGAAGTCACGGCCGGCGGACGCCCTCTGCGCCGTTCCGACCGGAGTGCGACAAAGGAACCGGTTGGACTTGCAGCAGGTGACAGTATCATGGCATTCTATCATTTCCCGGACGATGTCAGGGGAATTTTCGAAAGCAGGAGGGGCCTGTTCAGGAATCAGGTGCGGATGGGAATCACTGTCGCGGGAACCGAAGGGATGCTCAGTGTCCGCTATGACAATGAACGCAAACTGCGCCTGAGCCGGACACAGTTTCCCCCGGAGGACGAGTCAGCTTATGAAGAAGTGCCGCTGACAGAGGAAGACATTCCCGGTGCCGCGCCTCTTATTTCTCCGGAAGACGGCCCTGTGCCCATAAAGTATTTTGAACAGAACAACCGTTTTGCCGCATGGGATCTTATCCATGCAATCGCCGGGAACCGCGCTCCGACGGCATCCGCACAGGATGCGCAGTTCACACTGGAAATGATTTACGGAGTCTATGCGTCCCATCTGGAAGGGCGGCGGATCGCCCTGCCGCTGAGCAACCGGACGCACCCGCTGTCGGAAACAGGAGGAAAACTCAAATGAAACGTCGAACCATCGTCTTTACGGAACGGGAAAAAGCGGAGCTCATCGAAACCGATTTCGAGCAGATCAACCCGGAACCCGGATTTGCACTGCTGAAAACGGAATATTCCCTCATTTCTCCGGGAACGGAGCGGGCATGTCTTCTGGGACTGGTGGACGGTTCCTTCCCCATGACGCTGGGTTACAGTGCCGTCGCCACGGTGCTCGAAGCGGGAAAAGGCAGCGATTTGAAGCCCGGCGACCGTGCCGTCATCTATCACAGTCACCATTCATCACTTCAATTGAAAGAGGAGCGCGACATTGTCCGTATTGAGAATCCCGCAATTGATTCAAGGGACGCTGTCTTTGTGGTCACGGCTGCAATGGGGCTTCAGGGAATCCGCAAAGTCCGCCCGGAACTGGGAGAATCCGTCGCGGTCATGGGCCTCGGACTTCTGGGACTGGCGGCGGTGCGGTGCGCACATTTAAGCGGCGCATTTCCCTTAATCGCGCTTGACTTCAACAAAAAACGGCGCGCCATCGCCAAAGAGTTCGGTGCGGATTTCGTCTTTTCTCCCGATGAACCTGAACTGAAGCGGAAAATACAGGATTTGACACACGGCGGAATCAATGCCTTAATCGAAGTCACGGGAAATCCGGATGCACTCAACTCCGCCCTTGACTTCATGGCGCCTCTCGGCAGAATTGCACTCGTCGGCTGTTCACGTCTGCCGACAGAACAGATTGATTTTTACCACAAGGTTCACAAGCCGGGAATCTCAATCATCGGCGCGCATAATTTCGTGCGTCCGCGAAACGACTCCCATCCGGGATACTGGACCATGCGCGACGATATGCGGACATTACTCCGTCTGACCGCCGCCGGAAAGTTCAAGCCGTCCGCCATGCAAAGTGAAATCGCAAAACCGGAAGACGCGCCGGAGATCTTCCGCAGACTGGTCAAAGGCGACCCGGACATGCTCGGCGTCCTGTTCGACTGGAGAGATGTGAAATGAAAACAGAACCACCTATGACGGGAGAAAAACAATGTATGCAGTGCTGGTTGATGAAAAGCAGAATCTGAACTGGACGGAAGTTCCTGATCCGGTTGCAGGAGAAAACGAAGTACTGATCGAAATCCATGCCGCGGCGCTGAACCGGGCGGACCTGCTTCAGCGTGCGGGGAAATATCCGCCGCCTCCGGGATGGCCTGAATGGATGGGTCTGGAAGTCGCCGGTATTGTGCTCTCCGCTCCGGCGGACAGCCGCTGGAAGAAAGGGGACAAGGTATGCGCCCTGCTCGGCGGCGGAGGCTATGCGGAAAAGGTTGCCGTTCCGCAGAATATGGTTCTGCCCGTTCCGCACGGGCTGTCCATGACGGAAGCCGCGGCGCTTCCGGAGGCTTTTGCGACATCCTGCCTGAATCTCTGCATCGAAGCCGGAATGAAAAGCGGCGACACCGTATTCATTCAAGCGGGTGCAAGCGGACTCGGCATCGCGGCGATCCAGCTTGCAAAAGCGTTCGGAGCAAAGGTCATTGCAACAGTCGGCTCCGATAAAAAAGCGGAAGCGGTACGCAGACTCGGAGCCGATATCGTCGTCAACAGAAAAACGGATAATCTCGGCAGGATTCTTGAAGAAAATCCGGTCGACATCGTACTGGACTGCGTCGGCGGAACAGGACTCGGAAAACATCTTGAAAAGCTGGCTCCCGGCGGACGCTGGATTCTGATTGCAACACTCGGCGGGGAATCTGCGGAAATCGCCCTGCGCCCGATCCTGAAACGCGGGCTCCGCCTGATCGGAAGCACTCTGCGCAGCCGTACCGAAGATATGAAAGGGCGCATCCTTGCCGAATTGGAGAAAAAGGTCTGGCCGGAGATCGAATCCGGTGCAATCCGTCCGCTGATCCACCGCACGTTCCCCATTGAGAACGCAGCGGATGCGCACGCTGTTCTGGAACACCATGAGAACATCGGAAAAGTTGTACTGACCGTACAATAAATGCCATGCAGCCGAAGTCTGCCGATTCCATTCCCCGCAAATACCGTCTGCGGGGAATGTTTTTCTGTGGCTCAATGCGCTCTGTATTCTTCGCGATATCCAGCGTGTTGCCATTCCCCGCATATGCGGAAGACGATGGGAAAAAACAACGGCGGGTGAATCACCTTACACTGTCGCGCAGAATCAACTGATAGGGAATGACCGTCCGGCGCGGAAACGGCTGTCCGCTCAGACGCGCATCCAGCGCATCCGCAACCGCCGAAGCCTGCGCGGCATAATTCTGCGAAATCGTAGTCTGCGGCGGCGTGGCATAACGGGAAAATACGGTCCGTTCCGAAGCGATCAGGGAAATATCCGCAGGAACGCGCCTGTTATAGAGGGACAACGCATAAGCCGCCACCATCCCTGCATTTCCGCCGGGACAGAACAGAGCGTCAACGCCATTCTGAAGAAGCCTGCCGATCTCCTCCACATAGCCGTCTTCCGTGGAAAACCGGATCAGTTGTTCCGCAACAGGCAGACCATGTCTTTTCAGCGCTTTCAGAATACCGTTCTTCCGAATCTCCGTGTTGCCGGTCCCGCTTTGTCCGTAAATGATGCTGCCGACTCTGCGGCATCCCCGGTCGGCAAGGAGCCCGACGGCGAGTTCCATCGCCTGAGGCTCATCGGAACGCACGGAATAAACCTCCGTGGAACCTTTCGGGACATCCCTGTCCACAATCACAAGCGGCACGGCAAAGCGCTCCTCCCATCGCCGGAACAGTTCACCGTCCGTTCCGATCCCGATCGCTCCGCAGAACTGAATGCGCTGGAGCTGTTCCAGATTATCCTGCGGCAGAATTTCGATCCGGTATCCGCGTGAAGACAGCTCGTGCGCGAGCTCGGACATCACCATTTCCACATAACTCTGAATCGGATAAACCGCCTTGTAGGGGCTGATGACCGCGATATTCCGCTGTTTCGTGGAAAGCCTCGGGTGGTATCCGTATTTCCGCGCGACCTCAAACACATGCGCCCTCAACTCCTCACGGATATTCGGATGATGGCTGAACACCCGTGACACGGTCGCCGTCGAAACTCCCGCTTTTTCCGCAATCTCCTGAATTTTCATCTGTAACAATTCCAGTTATGTTGATTCATTTGCAATATAATCCGGACTGCCGGAAGAGTCAACCGCAGGTTCGGCAAAAGATTCAGGAAATCCGTGCCGGAAAAAACGGTGTTATTTCTCCGACGGGAAATAAAGCAGGGTGTTTTCAGGGCAATGCAGGGCTTTTCCCGCACTCTCAACGGCAGTGTTCAGATATTCGCAGGATTCCTCCAGACCTCCCGGCAGACAGTCCCTGCGCCAAAGCATCTTATGCCACTGAAGATCCTGTTCTGCAAGAGCCCGGTAACGCCGGTAATCTTCAAGCAGTCTCCCGCGTTCCTTTTCCGTCACCCAGACAGCCCCGGCGTACCAGGCGTGCCGGCGGCAGAGTTCCGCACGCAGCGCCGTCATGTGCATACGCCGCGCGATTCCTTTCAGATCGCTCAACCATTGCGGACGGAGCACCCCTGTCTCCGGCAAGGAATCCACAATGGCACATGCCTCCGTTAGATCCCTTTTCAGAACGCCGAGCCGGTCCGGGTCCGTCACGGCGGCAAGAGTAATCACACTGCGGGTGTCCGGATCCCCGGCAAGAAAACGCGGGAATACAGGGCCCCACCGGCAGATTTCAGGCGGCCAGTATTTCATACTCTGCGCCTCAAGCATGATCCGGGCGGCATGGAGAAACCGGGGATGCCGTCTCCCGAAAATCAACAGCGAAATTTCAGCGAGGAAATCATCCATACCGTAAGCGGGTTCCCGAAGACGGCGCAGAATGAAAAGACTGCCGAGCGCCGTATTGAGCATGGGGTTGATATTTTCATAGGAGCCCCAGTCGCTGATGACAAATGTATCCGCGCCGCTCCTGCCGCCCAGCTCCTCAAGAATCCGCAGATTCTCCTGAAGTCTCGGGAGCGGAAGGAAGACATATTCCGCCATCGCATTGCCGGTCATCCAGTTCCCGCGCCCGGAGCAGACGGAACAATGGGCGGAGTAGTGATGATTTTCCGCCTCGAAAACCTCATCCGCGGCGCAATAGCCCCAGTTTGCGATCACGATTTCAGGCTCCAGTTTCCTCCGCAGCGCCGGATATGCGATCAGTTCATCCGCATAAAGCACCATCTTCCGGTTCAGGGAACGAACCGCATGGTGCAGATCATTCCAGTATTCGGCAAGCGCGTTCTCCAATCCTCTGGAACTCAGATAATTCCGGGACAGCCCAAGCCCCAGGGTCGAAGCCTCGTCTCCGCCGCAGTGAACATATTCCGAATCAAACAGTTCCGAGACTTCGGCAATATAGCGTTTCATTCCGGCGCGGACTTCCGGCAGGTCGATCCTTACCACGCGCCCTCCGGCAGGATCATCCCGCCATCTCTCCATTTCCGGACGAGCAAGCAGACGCTCCAGATGTCCGAGCGTCTGAATATGCGGAACGAATTCCAAGCCCAGTTTCCGCAACCCCTTTTTCAGCGTTTCCAGATAATCCGCCGGAACCGCACCCCGCACCGGCAGGCTCTCCTGAGCCCCCTCCCCGTCCAGATAGAGCATGATTCCGGTCAAACCGTATTCTTTCAGGAAACATGCCTGTTCCAGAATCCGTTCCGGACGCGGCAGACGCCCGTGCGCGATATCGTACTGCAGCAGAATCCGTTTCATTCTTCAACCCTTCTGATCTCTGCTCCGGCAATCATGAACCAGTGGGAAACGCGGCTGTCGCTTTTCGCCAGATTTTCAAAGACAAGGGTATTGTCCCCCGGTCTCAACACTCCTTCGGGAATACGGATCCGACGCAACGTCCAGCCATGTTTCCGGCATCCGTTCCCGCCCTCAAAAACAGTTTTCCCGTTGATCGTGATCCGTATCGGAACCGGCGGGACAAAAAGCTTGTCGCAGGACTGTCCCTCGAACACCAGTTCCGAGGGCGCAAGCAACTCCAGAGGAAACACCGCTTTCATCCGGTACTGCTCCGTCATGGTTCCGCGAACGGCAACGGCAAGCCGCCCGGGGCATTTCCAATGATAAAAGACCGGAGCCATGCCGCCCTCGAACGCATAAGGGGAAATCCGGACACCGTTCGGACGTTTTTCCACGAAAACCGTCTGCCGGTGTTCCCGGATCGCCTGCTGCGGATTCCGTATCATTTCCGCAATCAGCGAAGGCATCTTACCGTTTTTTTCCACTTCGCACCGTATTTTCGCCAATGTCCAGAGACTGTCGCAAATCTTCCGCCAGTCCGTATGCGGATTTGCCGCGGCAATTTCCAGATACCGTTTCCAAATCGCCGCGCCAGCGGCGGACGCCGGATTTTTCGAACAGGCATGCAGACCGTTCTCCAGAATCCCGTATTCATCGTGGAGCAGCTCTCTGCGCACTCTTTCCGGACTCAGTTTCCGTGCCGCGGCAAAATCGGCAATCAACGTTTTGACGAAAGACTCCGTGAAAAACGCTTCGGACGGTACACGCCCGTTATTCAACGGATCAGAATCCAGCCGGTCGTAAACGGAGGCGACGATCTTTTTCACGGTCTCCGCCGCATTTCCATAATACCCCTCGATGAATTCGCTCTCCAACGCACGGGTATCCAACAGGGGATTCCAGCAGAGACGCGCCTGCACATAAGTGAACATCGAGGCGAAAATACGGTTTGTCCCGCAGTACCAGATACTCCCGCGCATATTCCGGCGGGCAAGCCATTTCAGACGGTGAGCCATTCCCCGGTGCGTCAGCGAATTGCCCGCGGGATAGTCGTAAATGCCGAGCTGTTCCGGGTCGGAGACTTCCAGCCAGTCCGCCAGCTGGCTTCCGGCGACAATGTTTTCAGGGGCATCGAAATCCCGGAACCCGTTCGGTGCGGAAAGACGGTTCGGCCACGGAGCATAGAGCAGGTGCACATTGGCGGCGGGTTTCAGATGTTCCGGCGCCGGCTGGGTGCTGATATAGGCATAGGAGAGCAGATATTTGCGGGGGAATTCCCTGCCCACCCTTTCCGCAATGCCGTTCACCCAGTTCAGAAACAGATCCGTTTCATTCCAGCCGAGTTTCCGCTTCGCCTCGCACCCCTCGCAGACACACCGCTCGGAATCATCCCCCTGCTGAATCACATACAGCAGATGCTGCGGATTTTTCCTGATCCAGCGCAAGGCGCGCTCCGCGGCGGCACGAATCCCGTCCGGATTGCTCTGGCAGAGCATGACGCGGACATCCTGCGTATCTTTCGGCATCCGCGTCCCGTCCGCGCGCAGGCAATAGAATTCGGGATGTTCGTCGTAATAATATTTCTTCGGGACAAGAAATGCCGAGGTATGGTCGATCCATTGCGTCCGGTCTCCGGGAAACACCGCATCAATTCCCGCGTTGCGCGGGTCCGCGAGGGCAAAACCGCTCTCATCGCCGTAGACACACCATCTGCCGGGCGCCCGTTTCCCGTTGAAAAACGGACGGTCCGCCGCATGGACCGCATTCAGAATGTTCGTTTTCCCGACTGCGGAATGAACGCCCGGAGCAAAAAATTTCATTCCCTGCGTCTCCAGAAAACGGTATACTCCGTAAGCCGTCCCCTGAATGGACTCGCCGGCAATCACCAGATTGGAACATTTCACCGCAATCGTAAAACCGTTGAATCCCTGTTTCTCCAACTCTTTTTCAGAAAGCGCATTCTGTTTCAACGCGGCTTCTTTTCCCAGAAGAATCATATTGAATGAATGCTCCGCGTTTTCTTTCTGCGGCAGCGCAATCCCTGTCAGCGTATTCAGGTGGCGCTGCAGGGCGTCTTTCTCACGCAGCAACTGTTTCGGATAAACATCGGAGGAAACGATTCCGTACAAAGGATACGCCGTTCCGACAGGCGTGATCTCATTGACCCGCGACACCAGAAGCAGACCCGGAAACGGAATCCGCTGATCCACGGTAAAAAAACTGCCGATCATGAGAATTTTCTTTCCTTCCGCCGGAATAATTCCGACCGCCTTCAGCTTCTCCCAGGACGGTGTCCCTGTACGACGGAAGTTTCTCAGCGGCAATATCTTGAACTGTTCCCCCGGGGAATATGGAAATTTCTCATGGAACATTCCGCCGCCGGAATTCAGGTTCAGTTCCAGCATCCCCGCCTCCTCCGCAAAGAAATGAAGCACCAGATACTCCGCGTTTTCCTTCCATGCCGGAACCTCGCAGGATTCACCGGGCAAGGTACGGCAGGAGACCTGCCTGCCGTCCGGAGGGCTGTAAACTCCGCCGGAAAGGCACCACAGGTGAAAGACAGCCAGAATCACAGCCGGCCAGCGCATTTTCATAAGAGACACTCCTTGTTTAAAATAAAATCATACCATTTCATACCATTTCTTTTTATTATACGCATTTTTCAGGAATCGTCAATAGGCAAAACGAAAAAAAGAAAAAACTTTTCAAACAATCCATTTATTTTATGAAAATGCGGAGAGCAGAAGCAGAAAAGAGCAATCAAGGTTCAAAATGAATTGATTTTCCATAACCGCAACAGGCTTTCAGAATATGAGGGAAGATCGTTCCATTCTAAAAAAATCAAAAAAGTTTCAGTATCCCCCCTTGACAAAAGAGGAATGATAAGGTATGATATAAACAGAGCTTTCAGAATGGAGGAGAAAACCATGCGGTTCCCCAGCGCCTACAACAAAACACGCGAATGGATCATGCGGATTGCGGAAAATCCCGAAACGGAAGTGGAGAAACTTCCGGCGGAACGGCAGATCTGCACGATTCTGGACGTCAGCCGCGACACTGTCCGCAGGGTGATTGCCGCGCTTGTCGAAGAAGGAATTCTGGAAGTCCGGCATGGAAACGGCACCTATATCAATGCCGCCGCCCTCAAGCGTCATAAGAAACAGCTTCAACCCGCCGGTTTTACGGTCGGCATCATATTCTACGGCGGCAACTCCTCCGTTTCGCTGGCGACATACGTCTGGGGAATTCTTCAAAGCGTAATCAATGAATTGAGCGCAAACAATATCAGGATCATGTTGCTTAACATTAAAAGCAGAGGGGTCCTCGCCATATCCGAAATCGCCGCGCAGGGAATATCAGGGCTGATCTGGTTCTGCCCGGACAAAGAACAACTGGAAATCATCAGCGGGCTCAAGGAAAAGGAGATTCCCGTTGTAATGGTCGGCGGCACGCTTTTTCATGAAAAATCTCTCCATTACGTTGGCGCGGATGACGCCGAAGGCGGCAGGATGGCGGGCGAATATCTGCTGAAAAACGGACATCATGACATTTTATATGTTGCAAGGGCAACGTCCAGAAACTTCGACGAGGCACGGTACGAAGGTTATTGCCAGGCACTGGCGCGGTATGGAGTTTCACCGGACCCCGCACTGGAAATCACTGTCCTTGACCTGTTCGAAGTGTATCAGGCAATCAGAAAGCAGATTTCTTCGGGGAAACCGTTTACGGCGATTTTCTGTGCGGACGGCATTTTCCTGAATGTCATCCAGAACGCCGTACGGGATGAAAATAAAAAAATACCGGACGATTATTCCCTGATCACATTCAGTCCGGGCCATGAGGATTTTCTTCCTTATGCGCCGGTCCAGATATTGCAGGATCTGGAAAAATACGGTGTCATCGCCGCGCGCGGCGTCATTGACCTTGTCACGGGGCGCAGGATCGCTTTGCTGAAAGAGTTTATGAAACCCAGGCTGATCTCCGGGGCATCCTGCCGGAAGATTCCCTGGAATGGTTGAAAATCACATTCGCAGAAAGGAGCATCAGGCATGACAGGAAAGAAAAAGAAAGTGAGATACCGGGCATTTACACTGATGGAACAGTTTATAAGGAAGATTTGTGAAAGAGCAGTTTCATTCCGGCGGCGTCAATCCCACTCTGCCTTGCTTCTTCTTTCTTCAATTCCAATGTTTCCCCGCTCCTTCTTACTGTCAGAGTCTTCTGTTCCTGCGTCAAGGATGAAAGCAAGGATTTTCACCCTGATCGAACTTCTCATCGTTGTAGCAATCATTGCCATTCTTGCGGGAATGCTTCTGCCGGTACTGGGAAAAGCGCGAGACCTCGCGAGAAAAGCGGATTGCATCAGCCGCCTGAAACAGCAGGGAATTATTTTCGCCTCCTATGGAAACGACAACAAGGAGTGGATTCCCTGCGGTTCCGGTTCCATAGCCAGAATCTATCCTTATGCGGGCTATCCATTGAATGCGGACAATGACTGGTACAGCAACAAGGCGGCCAGTGATATCCTGAAAAGAAAAGGAGTCCTTGCATGTCCGCAGGACTACCCCTGCCCGTCCAAACTGCGCCCCAATAAACAAAACGGGATCGGCTGGTATGCCTTAGGCTCCTATCTCTCCATGAAAGCCTATACATCCGGCTGGGAGGTTCAGACTACAGCGGCGAAAGAATATTCTTTCACACGTTATACTCTGATCAATCACCCCAGCCTCCGCTTCATCCGGATAGACTGCGCGGGGACATGGAACACCGGCATCGGCGCCGGTTACGGCAGTTATTTCACCGGAGAAAGCGCCGCGAAAGCATACGGTTATATCCATAATAACGCCGTAAATGTTCTCTGGATTGATCTTCATGCGGGAAGTCACACCCGTCAGGAGATGTTTGATTTCCACAACCGGATCAAGAATGTCCAGAACTTATACTGAACGAACGGCTCCGCTGCAAGAGAGCGGAGTATCGGAAAGTCAAACCAGTGACGAAAAAACAAAACGGTATGGTACAGGTCGCCGACCTGCTGCGATCCGGCGGTTCGCCGCCGGACTGCGACAAGGGTAAAGCTCTTGAACCGGGAGAAATGCTCATGCGTTCTTCCGTCTCAAAGACGCCCGGGAGAACGGGGACGGAGCCCGCTGGAATAAAATTTCATAAAACAGGAGGATGAAGATGAAAAACGGAATGCTTGCTTTATGCGCGGCGTTGATTTCCGCAGGAATTGCGGCGGATGCACAGGAATGGCTCGGAGACGGTTATGCAAACAGGATGCGCCTGAATCTGACGGAAAAAGCGGCGGCGGGAAATCTTGAAAACTTCCCGGTATGCGTCCGTCTGAACGGAGATGAACTCTTTTCCAAAATCAAGCCGGACGGAAGCGACCTGACTTTCACGTCCGCCGACGGAAAAACAGTTCTTCCGCATGAAATCGAATCCATGGACGCGGCGAAAAAAGAGCTGGTCTGCTGGGTCCGGCTTCCTGTGATTCAACAGAAGAAGGAGACGCCGTTTTATCTTTACTTCAACAATCCCGGAGCCCAGTCGAAACATGATCCCGGGGCGGTATGGAGCAACGGTTATTTGGCAGTCTGGCACATGAACGGAAAAGACAGCGCGCCGGACAGTCTCGGCAATTTCAATCTGACATTGAGAAACGGAGCCGGAACTGTCCCCGCCCTGATCGGAACAGGCGTGGAAAGCACCGGGGGGAAAGCCGGGCTGGAATACCGTTATCTGCGGGGAGAAAAAGCTCCCGCCCTTCCTGCGGGACAGTCGTTCACACTCTCCTGCTGGGTCAACCCGCGCAAAAACGGCGGGCATTTCTTCTATGACTATCCGGTTCAGCTGTTCTACCATCCGGCGAAACGCTGGCAGGTCAATTTCAACAAACCGAAATCCGTCGGCGCTCACAGTTATCTTGCAGATAAAAACCCATACAACCGCTGGGTGAATCTGAGTATCGTCTACGACGGCGGAAACAAAACGCTCCGGCTTTTCGTCGACGGGAAACCGGGGGAACTCTTCAAAAATGCGGATTTTCCCGGACTGCGTGCAAAAAGCATCCTTTCACTGATGTCGACAGATGCACTCGGAGACGAATTTACGCTGTCGAATACGGCGCGTTCTCCGGAATGGATCGCAGCCGCGTATGAAAATCAGAAAGACTCCGCCGCCGTTTCCATCGGCAGAATCGAAACACGGTGACGGGGCACATTTCAGATGAAAACAATGCTATCCGTTCTGATTTCCGTATGCGCCGCAGCCGCTTTCGGGCTCTCCGTGGAGAAAATCCAGGATGTCCACGGAGCCGGTGAACATGATCTGTCCGCCACCTGGCTCCAAACTTACTGGAACAAGGCGACGGGAAAGAATCTGCGCTTGTTGAAGCCGTCGGAACCGTTCCGCAGCAACGCCGTCTATCTCGGCAAAGCCGCATTGGAGAAAGGGCTGGTCTCCAAAGAGGAAACGGCGCGGGCGGGTTCCGACGGCTTCGTCCTGAAAATCACGGAGGACGCAATCGGAATCGCCTCGGAAAACCCGTGGGGACTGCTCTGCGGCGTCGGGCGGCTCGGGGAGATGCTCGGACTCCGCCCGACAGGGAACGGAGCCGGTGTCTTTCCTCCTTCCGTTCCGCCTCGGGAACTGAAAGAGTGTACAATCATCGATGCGCCGGCGTTCTTCTACCGGAACGGCGGCAATCCGCTGACGGGACAGCTCGGCAGCCTGATGCTCGGCGATCCACGGCACGGCGCCGACCCCGAACTGTTCCGGAAGAAATCAGACCTCTGGATCGATCATACGGCAGGCTATCTGGTTCCCAGGCTGAAGTATTACGACACGCATCCGGAATATTATTCCATGCTGAAAAACGGGGAACGGATCGCGAAGGATTCCTTCACCGATCACCGGACCCCTCTGTGCCTCTCCAATCCCGATGTGACGAAAATATCAATCGAACGGGCGGGAAAATGGGTTGAGCTGAATCCCGACAAGAAGTTTTTCTATCTCACTTACGGCGATACCACACTCTGGTGCAGGTGCCCGGAATGCGAAAAACTGGATGAACAGCCGGGACAATATGCGGGACGTCTTCTGACCTGGGTAAATGCGGTCGCCGACGCACTCGGGAAAAAGTATCCCGACCGTATTTTCCTGACGTTTGCCTATGCGGGCTCCGACGCCGCTCCCGAACGCATCAAACCGGCGGGCAATGTCGCGGTCGTCGTGGCGTCCTCCCTCGGCAACCGTCCTTTCTTTGCACATGAACTGAAACAGGGCGGCATGGAAAAAATGCAGGAGACCCTGAAGGGCTGGCTCGGCAAGGGCGGGCAGAAACCGCTGGTATGCGAATATATCGGCGGAACTTATCAGCCGGCATTCATCCCGCAAACCGCCGACCGTTACCGTTATCTGAAAAAATGCGGAGTCGGAGGCATTGCCTTCAATTATGGGAACCCGGTGAATTTCCCGAAACTGTGGTGGTATCTCCACGGGAAACTTCTCTGGAACCCGGAACAGGACGCCATGAAACTCATGGAGGATTATGCGCCGTGCCTTTACGGAGCCGCCGCACCGCATGTCATTGCATACCTGAAACTTGCCGATGCGCAATATCAGAAGACGCTGCAAAACGGAAAGAAACTCGCAAACGCCTATCCGCCGGACTTTTACACTCCGGAATTTCTGCGGCAGGCATGTTCCGTTCTGGACAACGCAATCAACAGCCCCGGAATTACTGAAACGCTCAGAAAAGAGCTGACGTCGGAAAAGTATCTCATGCTTGCCGACGCCATGAAACACCTCCCGGACTATAATGACGGGGAGCTCGTCAGATTCGTGCTGAATGAAGGGAACCGATGTGCAAAACAACTGAACAGGGAGACAGAGTTCGCCCGCTCCAATAGTCTTGTCCTGCGGGAACTGGAAAAAACATTGCCGCCCTCCAGGATCATGGCGCTGAAAAAACAGATCGGAACCATAACGGGCGCCGTTCCCGAAAAAACGGCTGCCGGTTATCGCTTCCCCGCGGCGATGTGGAGTGGGCAGGACTTCGGGCCGAAGGAATACGGACCGAAAAACGATCCGCTGTCTCCGCCCAAACTCTGTGCGGGAGTCTTCACAAAGGCGAAAGGAGGGCGCATCACCTCGTCGGCGGAAATGTCACTCGTTTTTGACCTGCCGGAACCCGAAGCGGGAAAAGAGGCGGTATTGAATCTGGAAGGGCAGGACGCCGTTTCCAGAGGCGCCGCGCCGCATCATCTGAAAAACAAGGAGATCACCATGATGAGGATCACTCTCAACGGAACGGTGATCTATGACGGCGAATGCGGATTTGCCATCCACAACTGGTCACGGAGGGAGTTCAAAATTCCCGCCGGCGTCCTGAAAAAGGAAAACAACTCTCTCGTCATACGGAACACCGGTCATGCCCGCGGAGCTTTCGTCTACTGCTGGATTCTGATCAGCGATGCACAGCTCCAATTCCCCGGACAGCAGTGAGGAGACTTCCATGAAATATTTCGGCTGTGCGTGGTATCCCGAGGCGTGGCCGCGGGAACGGTGGGCGGAAGATATCCGGTTGATGAAAGAAGCGGGAATCAATGCCGTCCGCATGGGTGAATTCAACTGGGGCAGATTTGAACCGCAGGAAGGAAAATTCGAGTTTTCAGACTACCGGCATCTGCTGGAAAAGCTGCATGAAAACGGAATTGCAGTCCTGTTGTGCACTCCCACCGCCGCACCGCCGAAATGGATGAGCTCACGTTATCCGGAAATTCTCAAAAGCGATAAGACAGGACAACCTGTCTACGACGGCAACCGCAGGCACTGCTGTCCGTCTTCCCTGAAATTCCGGGAATTCTCAAGACGGATCACGGAGAAAATGGCAGAAACATTCCGGGACAGCCCTGCAATCTTCGCATGGCAGTTGGACAATGAAATCGCGGCGGAAGCGGAACACGGGTTCTGTTTCTGTGACGGGTGTGCAAAACGTTTCCGCACGCATCTGGAAATGAAATACCGGACGGTCAAAAATCTCAACGCGGCGTGGAACGGAGCATTCTGGAGCGGAGATTTCACTTCTTTCGACGAGATTGATCCACGCAATTTCAAGCGTATCAGTTGGAAAGCGGAATACGCACAGTTCATGAGTTCCCTTTACACGGAACTGGCTTACGAACAGCGCGACATTCTCCGCCAGGTCAATCCGTCGTGGGAAATCACCACGAACAGCTGGACTTCGTTCCTGCCGGACGTTGCTCCGGATGAAATTTACCCGGGACTTGATTTCGCCTCCTGCGACACTTATCTCGGAAACGATTCTCTTGAGTTCTCCCATTCATTCTGGGATTACTACCGGAACATCAGGGGAAAACGGCAGGCGTTTACAGTCGGAGAGACAGGAGCATGGAACCCCGTCACAACGCAGAAAGACGCATATCAGGTTCTGCGCACGTGGGCATGGGACGCGTTCGCACACGGCGCCGAAAATCTGTTCTATTTCCGCTGGCGGCAGTCGCTGATGGGCGAAGAAAGCCATCCCTCGATTCTTCCGTGGAGCGGAAATCCCGGAGAAGCATACGGGATCATAAGCAGAACCATACGGGAAATCCGCGCATTTTCCGGACAGCATCCCGGCCTGCCGCCGCCGGAAAGCAACGTCGCCATCCTGACGGATCGCCTCACGGGATTCATTACGAAATATCGCGGCGACTACTCTTATTTTCATGCGGTCGTGCGCATGAATCAGGCGTTGAACGAAACCGGAGTCCATGCGGACATTCTGCCTCTTTCGCTTATCACGGAACATACACTTTCCGCATACAAGCTTGTCATCCTGCCTCAGATAGAATATCTTCCGGACGCAGTCTGCCGGTTTCTGCACGAATACCGGCGGAACGGGGGGAAGATTTTGGCTCAATGCCGATTGAACCGTATGGACGAATTCGGGAAATACCGTATGGAATCCGCTCCGGCAAATCTGCAAAAGCTGTTCGGACTCCATATCGACGAGTCCTGCAACATTTGCAAGGGCGTGGATTTCCGCGAATTTGAATACAACGAAAGAACGCTCCCGGAAAACAACCGGAGCCTGGATGTCGAGTTCATGGGAAAACAGGCCCGCCTCCTCTCCTTTATGGAAAAACCGATTCCGGACACATGCCGGATTCTTCAGGAATATACCGCGGGGCTCTATCAGGGGGCGCCGCTCTTTACCGAACACGACGGCGCGTTTTACCTGGCGGCGCCGATGAACAGGGAGGGACTCGCCCTTGTGATGAGACACCTGCTGAAGCAATGCGGAATCCCCCGCTTCCATGTTCCGCCGAAATGCCAGCGCATTCAACGCGGAACTATCCTCTTTTACATCAACAATACCGCAGACACCGCAGTATTTGAAGACGACGGGATAAAGCTCCCGCCGTATGAGTGCCTGCGAAAGGAAATCCGGGAACGGTAATCCCGGTTCCGTATGCGGAACCACCCTCCATTCCGTTGAATGTCCACCGGCAACAGCTCATTTTCAGCCTGTTTTCTGCTCTCCGACAAAAAAATCCATTTTTTCTGAAAAAAGTATTGACTGACAGTTACTCTAAGGTTTATACTAAAAACCAAGGAGGGAAAAAGCAGAATGTTCAGGAGATTCGAGCAATGAAAAAACAGATCAGATGGAACTATTTCAGAATTGCGGCGGCGGCACTTTGCCTTGCAGTTGCTCTTATCGGTTTTTCCGGGAAAGGCGGCATTTCCGCAACTCTCCTGCATGGACAGTTCGGACCGGTTCTGATGAAATACCTTGCCGCATTCTCCATCGGGGCTCTGATCACTCTGCTGGCGATTGTATCGGCAACTTTCCTGTTCGGGCGCTTTTACTGCGCGGCTCTCTGTCCGTTCGGGATTCTGCAGGATTTCATCGGATTTCTCTCCCGACGCAAGGGAAAGACAACTGCGAATTTCATGAAAACCCGTTATCTCATCGCGGGATTTGCCTTCGGGATGTTGATTTCAGGCTGGGCAACTCCGTTTCTATTGCTTGATCCCTATTCCAATTCCGGGCGGATCGTTGGTTCCTTCTCCATCGGCTCCATGATTCCGCTGGCAGTTATCGCCGTGCTTGCAGTCTGGAAAAAACGAATCTACTGCACCGCGGTCTGTCCGGTCGGAACACTGCTCGGGCTGACGGCAAAATACGGCGTGTTCCGGCTGCGTCTTTCCGATCAATGCGTGAAATGCGGCATGTGCGTGAAAGTCTGTCCTTCCGGCTGCATCGACCCGGAAAACGGCACGCTGGACAACGAACGCTGTGTCCGCTGCATGAACTGCATTTCCGTCTGCCGTCTCCATGCGGTGAAGTTCGGGCGAACGGAGCGGAAAGCGCTTCCCGTCGATGAGACGCGCCGCGCTTTCCTGGTCAACAGCGGAATCCTGATCGCGGGATTCGCAGCCGGGACAGTGCTGGCAAAAGCAGGCATGAAAAAGCTGTCCGGTTTTGCAGCCCGCTTCAGAATTCTGCCGCCGGGAGCAGGCAACGCGGAACGGTTTGCCGCCCGGTGCACATCCTGCCAGCTCTGCACGGCAAACTGTCCGGCGAAAATCATTGTCCCTGCGCCGCATGGGCTCGGTCCGGTTTCGCTGGATTTGACCAAAGGCGCCTGCCAGTTCAACTGCAACCGCTGTTCCCAGGTCTGCCCGACCGGGGCGATCCGTCCGTTGACGCTGGCAGCCAAACAGAAAACCAAAATTGCGGAAGCGCGTTTCAACCCGCGGACCTGCATCGTCTTTCAGGACGGGGCAAAGTGCGGCAAATGCGCAGACGCCTGCCCGGTCAAAGCGGTCACTCTGCGGAGAACCGGCGCTCCGCGGCTGAACACGCAGCTCTGTATCGGATGCGGCGCCTGCCAACAGGTCTGCCCGGCGCCGGAAAAGGCAATGACCGTTCATGAAATAGAAAAACAGATCACGCTGGAGGCATGAAGAATGCGGAGACCATGGAACAGGAATCACTTTGGAACAGGAACAACAGGAGATCATCCCAGTGAGTAAATTATTGTATCTCGAAGGCGCATCCGGGATTTCCGGCGACATGACCGTTGCAGCCCTGCTCGACCTCGGCGGCAGCCGGGAAAAGCTTGATGCGGTATTGAACAGCCTGCGCCTTGAGGGCTTTGATTATGCGGTATCGCGCCGGAAATCCTGCGGCGTCGAAGGCTGCGATTTCGATGTGCACCTGCATGAGCATCATCATGAGGCGGAACATCATCATCACACACACCGGAATCTTGCCGATGTCTGCGCCGTCATCGACCGGGGCGATATGAGCCGGCGTGCGCGTGATCTGGCAAAGAAAATCTTCCGGATCGTCGCGGAAGCGGAAGCCAGGGCACACGGATGCTCCGTTGAGGAGGTTCATTTTCACGAAGTCGGAGCCGTCGATTCCATCGTGGACATCGTGGCGGCTTCCGTTTTAATTGACGATCTCGGCATCACGGACTGCGTCGTGACCGGACTCACCGAAGGAACCGGATTCGTCCGCTGTCAGCACGGCGAGCTCCCGGTACCCGTCCCGGCGGTATTGAACATCGCCCAGGCGTATTCCATTCCCCTGCGGACAACCGCAATCGCCGGAGAGATGGTGACGCCGACCGGAATTGCGATCGCCGCGGCGCTCCGGCCCCGTTCCTCGCTTCCGGGGGAGTATCTGGTCAGCAAGGTCGGCATCGGGCTCGGCAAACGGGATTTCGGGCGTGCAAATCTTCTGCGGGCAATGCTGATCGAAGAAAAAAGCGACCCGGAACAGATTTATGTCGTGGAATGCAATATCGACGACTCTACCGGCGAAACATTCGGTTATGCAATGGAAAAACTTCTGGAAAACGGTGCAAAGGACGTGCATTTCCTGCCATGTTTCATGAAGAAGAACCGTCCCGCCTATCTGTTGAGAGCAATCGTGACGGAAACGCTCCTGCCGAAGATTGAAACGATCATTTTTGAAACGACGACCACCATAGGCCTGCGGAAATTCCCCGTGGAACGGACCTGTATGCAGCGTGAAGCCGTGGAACTGACACTTCCTTTCGGAACAGTGCGGGCAAAGAAATGCGTCTGGAACGATGTGGAGCGCTGTTATCCCGAATATGAAAGCATAAAACAGCTTTCCGAATCGTCCGGCATTGATTTTCATACGGTTTTCACACAGGCGAAACGAATCGCGGAGGAATGGAATGTCAAAGTATGAACAGTTGAAACACGATCTGCGGGAACGCTCGGAAGGCGGGATTGCGCTTGCCTTTTCCGGCGGGGTGGACAGTTCGCTGCTGCTCGCCGTCCTCAAGGAATTGCATGATGAAGCCCCGTTTCCTCTGCTGGCTCTGACCCTGCACTCCATTTTCCAGCGCCCGGAAGAACTGGATGAAGTCCGGAAAACAGCCGGAAAAGCAGGAATCGAACTGAAACTGTTCGGCTGTGACCCGCTGTCGATTCCGGAAGTGAAATACAATCCGCCGGACCGCTGTTTCTGGTGCAAACGGTATCTCTTTTCGGAGATCAGAGACTTTGCGGCGGCAAGAGGAATCGGAACCGTCATCGACGGCACCAATGCCGACGACCGGAAATCCTACCGCCCAGGGCTGGCAGCATTGGAGGAACTCGGCATCCTGTCACCGCTTGCCGAGCTCGGCATTACCAAAGCGGAAGTCCGCCGCATAGCTGCGGAGCTCCATCTGGAATGTGCGGAAAAACCGTCCGTCCCCTGCATGGCAACCCGTTTTGAGTATGGTTCCCTCCTGACAGAGGATCTGATTCGGAAGGCAATCGACGGCGAAGATCTGGTCCGCAAGCTCGTCCCCTCCGTCCACGACGTCCGGCTCAGAATTCATGCCGGCATCGCCCGGATTGAAGTATCCGGCAAAGACATCGCGGCAACAGCCGCCCGTCACCGGGAAATCGCGGAAGGGCTGAAACGACTCGGATTTCACTTTGTAACTCTTGATCTGGAAGGCTTCCGTTCAGGAAGCATGGACGATCTCAACAACCGACAATCAAACAAGGAGGCATGATCATGTCACTCGGATTCACTGAAATCCTTCTCATCGCCCTGGCGATCCTCGTCATTTTCGGTGCGAAACGCATCCCGGAACTGGCACGTGCGCTCGGCCGCGCATCCTATGAATTCAAAAAGGCGAAATCGGCAGTCACCGATGAAACCGGGGAACTCATGGATGTTGCCGAAAATACGGCGGGGCGGGAAGAAGTGAAAAAAATAAAGGAATGAACTATCTGTTTTCAACAGGAACAGCATCTTCACAGAACCGCTTTTGAATGAACCAGGAAAAAGGAGAAACAAGATGAACAGACGAGAATTTCTGAAAGGAGCATTAACCCTCGCTGCTCTCGCACCCATTACACGCCTCGCCGCAAAAGCCGGAGCTGACGGGGACAAGACATCGGATGTCCGGCAGGGCAGTCAGGTGACCCGTCGACGCTACAAGAACAGCGCCCTGACCGTTCCCCTGCTCGGTTTCGGCTGTATGCGGCTGCCGCAGGTATCCCCGGACAATCCGAAAATCGACTATGCAACAGCAAAGAAGATGATCGACCGTGCAATGAAAGCGGGATGCAATTATTTCGACACCGCCTACATGTATCACGGCGGAGAAAGCGAACGCTGTCTCGGGGAACTGCTGAAACCCTACTCCCGCGACTCTTATTACCTGACGGACAAAATGCCGGTGTGGTTCGCGCGGAACTCCGGGAACATCGAAAAGATTTTCAACGAACAGCTCGCGCGGTGCAAAACCGGCTATTTCGATTTCTACATGCTTCACGCACTTGACACGGCAAACTGGAGTCTTGCTCAGAAATACAAAGCGTATGAGTTTCTCGCCCGGATGAAAAAGGAGGGAAAAATCCGCAAACTCGGCTTCTCTTTCCACGACACTCCCGAAGTGCTGCAGAAGATCGTGAATGCGTATGAATGGGATTTCGCACAGATCCAGCTCAACTATCTGGACTGGGAACTCTACCGCTCCCGCGAACAGTATGAAATCCTGACGAAAGCCGGAATTCCGGTCATTGTCATGGAGCCGCTGCGCGGCGGGTCGCTGGCGTCTCTTTCACCGGACGCCACGGAGATTCTCAGGAAAGCCGACCCACGCTCCAGCAATGCAGCCTGGGCGCTCCGCTACGTCGCAAGCCTTCCGAATGTGCTCTGCGTGCTCTCCGGGATGAGCCTGCCGGAACACATGGAGGACAATATCAAAACATTCTCTCCATTGAAACCGCTCACTGACAATGAACGGAAGACGCTGGATCAGGCACTGACGGCATACCGGAAACGCCTGGCGGTTCCCTGTACCGCCTGCCGTTACTGCATGCCATGCCCCGTCGGGGTCGAGATCCCCAAAATATTCGGGCTCTACAACCAGTATAAAATCTCCGGCAACAAGTGGCTTTTCAGCAACAATTACAACGCGATCCCGGAAGATTCACGTGCATCCGCCTGCGTCAACTGCGGCAAATGCATGAAACACTGCCCGCAGAAAATCCAGATTCCCGCGGAATTAAAGAAAATTGCAGCGGAATTGAACGGCTGAACAAAAAACCGGTTCCGTCTGCAACGGCGACAGGCGGAACCGGTTTTTATTTTTCAGGACAGACTCATCAGATCCGGGCATTGACGATCAGATCGAAAACCTCTTTCGCTTCGCCCTCCTGCGTATTTTTCTGCCAGAGCCCCTCCAATCCTTTCCGGATGGCTTCCGTGTCCCTGCCGAACTCTTTCTGCGCGGCAAGCAGAGCGCCTTTCGCAAAATTCAGCGGCTGAAGCCCCTGACTCAAAACAAGACGCATCGTGCCGACAACACGGTCGTCCCACGACAGTTTTCTGTGAATGTCGCGGATCACACGGTCAATGGAGTCGGAAAGGTAGACGTTCTGCATCCGGTCGATCAGTCCGTTTGCGTAATTCGCCATGCCGGATTCGGTGAACATCTCGTCCACTCCCGCATATTTTCTGCACAGCGCAACACCGGATTCCTTCAGGAACGCATCGCGCCCGATTTCCACGAGCTCGGGATGTCCGGAAAGTTCGGACATCTTTTTGAGCCCGATGGAATCACCGAGGATGCCAAGCAGGAAATGTGTCGCATTATGTCCGTAGAGTTTTGCGAATTCAAAGGGGAAAAGATCCTTTTTGACATACAGGTTCTTCACGGAACGCGTTTCGATCTGCGGCGCATCGGAAATCAGAATCCAGTTGAACTCCTCTACAAGATGGGCGCGTCCTGCACCGGGGCAGAGTTCCGCGAGATTGCGGAGTTTGCACTCTTCGCCGCGCGCCACATCGCTCATTTTGCCGATTACGGTATTCAGATAATAGGTCTGAGAGAACGGTTCGCCGATCTCCTTCTCCAGTTTTTCCGCGGCATGGTTGTCGTTTTCCGCCGTATAGACGAAGCGCAGCGCATCAGGATTGCGGCGGAAACCGTCGCGGAGCCATTGCGCCGTGGGTCCGAAAAACTTTACGCTCGGCAGAGCGGTGGCGATTTCCGAGGCTTCCGCAGCGGCGGCGATCAGTTTTTCCAGTTCCTCCGGCTTTGCAGGGCTGTAGACCTCAATATTTTTGCAGACTTCGGTATACACCCGGTCCGGAGCCGCAATATTGATGGTGATGGTGCCGCCCGCGGCACGAATCGCCTCTCTGATCGTGTCATCGACTTCCGCCACAACGATTCTGTCGAAATTTCCTTTCGACGCGCCGGATACAAAGATGCCTGTCTGAATCGGTCCGAGCCCGATCCCCAAAAAAGTTTTCATCACATTCTCCCTCTGGTTATGAAGTTTTCAGAACGTTTTGTATCCGGATACTATAATCTTCAGAAAGGGGTTTGCAAACTCACACCGGAACATTTTTCGCTCAAAGCGGACATATTTATTTGCATATTCCCCGGAAACGGACTATTTTTCACTGGATTACAGAAAGATTTCAGGGGATAAAATGGCAGAAAAAGAACAGATCAGAATCACATTGAAGCCAAAAGGAGCAAAAATAAAAATCTCCTTGCCGGAGGAACCGGCGGAAAAACAGCAGGAGGTCATGCCGCCGTCTCCCCGTGATGTTCCAAAGGAACCGGCGGAAAAAATCCGTATTTCCCTGCGGCATGACCCCGCGCCTGCGGAACCGCCGCCCGTGGCGAAAATCGTTCGCGAAGAACCGCCGCCCATGCCTCGGCAAGAGAAAAAAACGGAGGAACAGCTCCGCGAAGACGCCGCGGAAGCGGAAGCCCTGCTGAAAATACGCCGGCTGGAAGCAATGGCTCAGGCGGAAGCCGGAAACGGGCTGGAACGGTATGGACTCACAAAGCGCAAAATCATTTTCATTCTTTTTCTGATCGGTATTTTCGTAACGATCTTCCTTTATGCCGCATCCATGGAAAAAGGTGCAAAAGCAATTGCCGAGGCAAAGAACCCCAAAGGCAGATTCGGCAAGATCCTGCCTCAGAACAATGAACTGTTCAATGAACTGATCAACGATGAACCGCAGCAGCAGAACAGCGATCCTCCGCCGGAACAACCGGCAAAAACCGAAGCGGAAAAAGTTCCGGCGATACAGGAACCGCCGGAAGAAACGGCATTCAAAAAGTTGCGGGAACTGGTAAAAAGGAAAGCGCCGGAAACAGAGATTGCCGCTCAACTCCGCAGTTTTCAGAATGAATTCATGCAATTGGAGAACTTTCACCTGCAAATCATCAACTATCTGCCGGCAACTCCCTATCGCGCAGTCTGCCGGAGGGAGTATCTGCGCTGGGCGAAAGAAAATCCGGAATCTTATCTTCCGAACCAGATCTGCGGGGCGTATCTGCTGAAAGGCGCCAGGGCAATTCCGTATCTCGAACGCGCTCTTCTTGCGGGGCGGAACCGGAAACTGCCGTATCAGAAGCTGATCGGGGAATATTATGCGCTGGGACAGTTTTCCCGCGCCGCCGCCGTCTGTTCGAATTATCTGCGGATTTTCCCCGACGACGCCGATGCGCATGTGAAAAGGGCGTTGATCCGGTTCGACAACAAGGAATCCGGCAAAGAGATTCTGGAAGACTTGAAGCGGGAACTCATTACAGATTGTCCGGCGTTGACCGAAGCTCAGCGCATGGCGAAACTCCTGCCGTATCTGATCCATGCGGGAAACAATGCAGAAGCGAGGCAAGCCCTCGACGCCGTCGGAAAGGTCCCCGCGTTGCAGGACGAATGGGCGCTTTATGAGATCATGTATGCGCTCTCCAACAATCAGGAAGCTCCGCCGGAAGCGCTGAAAAGGGAAAACGTACAGACCGCCCATCTGAGGCTTCTGTATCATGTCTCACGGAAGGAGTTCGATGCGGCAATGCATGTCAATGCCGGTCCGGACAGCACAATCTATCCGGATTTCTGGGATACGTTCGCCACATGGTACTGCGGGGACGACGGCTGGAAAGCGAATCTGATGAAGCTGAACATAAAATTCGGCGACGATCTTTTCCGGGGCACCATGCTCCGTTTATGGGAGGGGAAAATCACTCTGGCGCAGGCGCGGGAGATCATGGAGCATGTCCCTCCTCATGAAAAAGGCGTCATGGCATTCCTGCTCTCGCTTGCGGCGGCGCGGGAAGGCAACGGCATCGCAAAGCGGGTGTTGGAGCGAACAAGTCAGAAAAGTTTGCATCTGGGTATTTACTCCACGCTGTTTCAGCGTTATATTACCCCATAATCAAATCAAAAACTTCAGGAGTTGCAACTATGATGATTGAAAAACTGAAAAAATACGGACAGGATTTTGTCGCTTCCAAACTGGAATCCCTTACGGGCGAGGCTCGCGCCAAGCTGGAAAAACAGCTCTCTGAAATTGATTTCGACGAACTGGATGAACTGATCCGCGATTACGTCCTCAAGAAGCCTGTCACGGAAATCCCGTCCGATCTGGCTCCCGCCCCCTTCTTCCCCTTCCCCGCAAAAGACGATGCGCAGAAGGAATATTACGAAAAAGCCCGCAAAGAGGGCGAACGACTGCTTTCCGAAGGAAAAGTCGCCATGCTCGTCGTTGCCGGCGGCCAGGGGACAAGACTCGGATTCGACGGACCCAAAGGGACCTACCCGATTACTCCGGTCAAACACAAAACGCTGTTTCAGTATTTCGCGGAGACCATCAAGCGCGTATCGGAAAAATACGGCAGACCGCTTCACTGGTTCATCATGACCAGCGAACTGAACGACAGACGCACACGCGAATTCTTCAAAGAGAACAGTTATTTCGGACTCGGAGAAAAGAATATCACATTCTTTACCCAGGGAACCATGCCCGCCATCTCCTATGAGGGCAAACTTCTGATGGGGGCGGCAGACTCTCTCGCCCTGTCCCCGAACGGACACGGCGGCACACTGCTTGCACTCAAAAAGTCCGGCGCACTGGATGAAATGAAAAAGAACGGCGTCGAATACATCTCCTACTTTCAGGTTGACAATCCGCTGGCGCCGATGGCGGACCCGCTGTTCCTCGGACTGCACAGCCTTGAAAAATCCGAGATCAGCAGCCGGATGCTTCCGAAGACGAATCCTTATGAAAAACTCGGCAATTTCTGCGTCTCCGCCGGCAGGCTCCAGATCATTGAATACAGCGACATGCCTGCGGAACTCGCGGAACGCAAGAATCCCGACGGCACTCTTGCATTCCTCGCAGGAAGCCCCGCAATCCACGTGATCAGCCGCACTTTCATCGAGGAACTCACAAAGGACGGCAGGCTCAATATGCCGTGGCACCGCGCTGACAAGAAAGTTCCGTACATCAACGGAAACGGCGAGCTTGTAAAACCCGAACAGCCGAACGCGGTCAAACTTGAATCCTTCATTTTCGACGCACTCCCGCTGGCAAAGCATACCATGGTTCTCGAAGGCTCCAGAAAAGATCACTTCGCGCCGACGAAAAATGCCACGGGCGTTGACTCCGCCGAATCCTGCCGCCAGATGCTCTGCGCACGCGATGCGGAACGTCTTGAACTCGCAGGGAAAAAAGTTCCGCGCAAAGCGGACGGCACCCCCGACTGCATCGTGGAAATTTCCCCTGCAACGGTCTGCGACAATGACGATGCGGTGAAGATTCTTTCCGGTGAAAAATACAAAGCGCCCGAAAAAGGAAGCGAGGCTTACTATGAATAAAATCGTGCAGATCAATGTCGATGACATTGTGATCGATCCGGAAGCAATGAGCGACATGCTGACCGAATGCCTGAAACGGCGACGCATGGTACGTCTTGCCGGAGCCTGCGACATCGGCGGCGTCCTGATCGCTTCTTTCGAGGACTCTCCCGTCCGTATAAAATCGGAGTTCGTTTTTGCTCCGTTCACGGACGCGAGCTGCGACGGAGTTTCCGCGGAAATCTGTTCCCGTTACAATTCGGGTTTCAGCCTCCGCGCCTCATTCCGGAGCGGAGATACCGTATGGGGACTGTTTGAACGGACTGAATTGAAATGACCGGAGGTGTTGCCATGAACCAGAAACCAGCGGATGTGTCGATTGAGCATAACGAAAAGAAGGACTTCTGTGAAAAGAGGGGATGCGGAAAAACCTTGACGGACGGCTGCATCAGCGGCTGTGCCTCCTGCTGTTTCTTCTATATCCTGCTGTTGATCTCATTCGTACTGGGAGTTGTCGGGCTCCTGATTCTGCTGGGATGGGTCTTCGGCAACATGTTTACGGCGGCAATGCCTTCATGAAAGACTTCCTGCGTGCAAAAGCCGCTCACATCCGGCTCGGCGCAGCGGGAGAGCGGGCGGCGGTGCGCATGCTGGAAAATGCCGGCTGCGACATTCTTGCGCGTGACTGCCGTATGCGTTCCGGCGAAATCGATATTGTGGCGCGGGACGGTTTGTGCCTTGTATTCGTTGAAGTCAAGACACGCCGTCTGCGGAAAGGTGTGGCGCTTTCTCCCGGAACCAATTTGAGAACCGCTCAGAAACGGCGCATTTACCGGGCGGCGCTGGCATATATGAAAAAGATCGGCAGTCCGCAGGTGCCCTACCGGTTCGATCTGGTCGAGGTGGTTTTCTCCCGTTTCGGCCTGTTCTCGATGCATCACCGGAAGGCAAGTTTCGGCAGAAGAAGCATGGAGCGGAAACACGGGAAAAGCGGAACGGCTCCCATCAACTATTTTGACTGAACGGGGGAAGGAAAATGAACTTTTATGTCCTGATACCCGCATATCGCCCCGACGGCAAGCTGCTGCATCTGCTGGAATCACTTCATACAGCCGGACTGCGGAAGATTCTTGTCGTCAACGACGGCAGCGGCGACGCATATGAAGCAGTTTTCGAAGCAATCAGGGAACGCTGGAGCCATATTGCAATTCTTCCGCATGATGCCAATCTCGGCAAGGGAGCCGCGCTCAAAACCGGATTCCGGTATCTGCTGGAACATGCCGACGGCGTGGACGGCGCCGTAACCGCAGATTCCGACGGACAGCACACGGCGGAAGACATCCTCCGGATCATGGCGGTAATGGAAACTTCACCCGGCAAACTCATTCTGGGGGCACGCACTTTTGACGGGACGGTTCCGTGGCGAAGCCGTCTCGGAAATCGTCTGACCCGGTTCCTGATCCGGCGGCTTTACGGCCTGAACATCCAGGACACGCAGACCGGGCTGCGGGGAATTCCGCTCTCCATGATGCCGCTGTTTCTGGAAATCCCCTGCAATCAATATGAGTTTGAACTTGATATGCTGATCCTTGCCGGTTCACGGCGCCTGAATGTCTGCGAGGTGCCTGTCCGCACGATTTATATTGACAACAATGCGTCTTCGCATTTCCATCCGTTCAGGGACTCCCTGAAAATCTATTTCGTCCTGTTCCGCAACCTGTTTTCAAAGAGGTAAAAAATGAATCAATTGAAAATCCATGAAATGTTCACCAGTATTCAGGGAGAATCCACCTATGCCGGACTCCCCTGCTTTTTCATCCGTCTCGCCGGATGCAATCTGCGCTGTTCCTACTGCGATACGCTCAAGGCGCAGACCTGCGACATGGCAAAGGAATTTACCGTGGACGAGGTCGTATCCGAAGCGATGCAGGCGTCTCCCGATCTGATTGAAATCACAGGAGGCGAGCCCATGATGCAGGCGGATGCCGTCTGTATGCTCGCTGAACGGCTGCTGTCGCTGAAACGTTTCCGCATCCTGATGGAAACCAACGGTTCCCGCGATCTCTCCTATCTTCCCGATGAAGTCGTCCGCATTGTGGATTACAAAACTCCTTCCAGCGGCGAGGCAGAAAAAATGTTCCTGCCGAATTTTGAGAATCTGCGCCCGTTTGACGAAGTGAAATTTGTGCTCTCCGACCGCGGCGACTATCTTTTTGCGCTGGAGAAAATCCGCGAGTTTGATTTGGAACGCCAGACAAACAATATCCTGTTCAGCCCCGCATTCGGCGTAATCGACATTCCGGCGCTCGTCGCCTGGATGCTGGAAGACAAGGTCAAAGCCCGCCTGAATCTCCAGTTCCACAAATACATCTGGGGACCCGCCAGAGAGGGAGTCTGACGATGACGCATCGCTTTCCCTGTTTTTCCGGTATGGATAATCCATATCAGACGGAAAAACTCTTGAAAAACAGATTCCCGGCAGTACCTTATTTCTTTTGAACAAATGAAACGGGGAATCCAATGAAAATTATTTTCTATCTGCTGCCTTGCGTGATGAATATCATCATGGGGCTTTTTTTCTTTATTACGATGCGGCGCCTCGCCATCAGCGGAGCCGACTCGTTCGCCATTTCAGGCACAATGGCGGTATGGGCTTTCATCTATGCGATCGTCTCGGCTCTGCTCGGCGCCGTCCAGAACAAAAAGAACGCCACGAAATTCATTCTGGCAGGCGAAGGCATCCTGATTCTTTCCATGGCAGGATTTCTGATATTTCCAAGCATGGACATGCAGTATGTCTGGCTGTTCGGTTCGGGAATCGGAACCGCAATGTTTTTTGCGCCGTTCCAGGTGATCGTAAAAATGCTGGACAGCAATGAAACCGCACAGGAGACTTTGCCGAAAACGGCGGCGGTCTATACTTTTTCATGGAGTTTCGGCTTTGCCTCAGGTCCCTTCATCGCGGCAATGATATGGGGACTGCTTTCCCCCGAAACAGGATGGCGGACCTGTTATAAAATCAATATTCTGCTGGTTCTTGCCGTAACCTGTGTTGTCTGGTTTCTTCATTGTTTCATCCGCAGGAAAAACACAGTCGGCGAATCTGCCGGGCAGGAACAGAAAACGGCGCCGCCGGAATCTGAACCTGAGCAGAAAAAAAAAGAGAAGCTTCCCGATCTTGCCGTTCTCGGATGGATCGTCGCAGGAACCGGATTCATCACAATTGCGATGCTCCGGACACAGATCCCCTATCGCTGCGGTCTTCTGGAGATGTCCACGGCACAGCAGGGAATCATTCTGGCGGCGGTGAGTTATGTGCAGGCATTTCTGGCATTGAGTCTCTGGAAAAGCCGCCGCTGGATGTATCACCCGTTCCCGATTGCGCTTGCGGCGCTCTGCGGCATAACGGCATTGCTGCTTTTCGCTTTTACGGAATCCTACCCCGTCTATGTTTGCGCCGGATTGCTTTACGGATGTTATTCGGGTGCGTTCTGTTTCTTTTTCGCCTATCATTCATTGGCGAATCCTGAAAAGAGCCATCGTTACGTCGCGGTGAATGAAGTCATCGTAGGGAGTACGTCCGTGTTTGCGCCGCTTGCCGCCGGGTTGCTTGCGGACGCGGCAAAAAACAGTGCCGTTCCTTTTTATATCGGTGCGGCGCTGATCGTCATGGCAATGATCTATCAGGTTTTCGCCACGTGGCGCTGGCGCAGGCTCTGACGGCTGCCGGAGAGAATGACGAAAACCAGAGGCAGTATGGTGCAGGTCGCTGACCTGCCGCGACCGACTGTTATCGCCGGATCGCGGCGAAGGCAAAGTCTTTGCCTCAAGAAGAATGCCCGCGCATTCTTACGTATCAAAGCCGAAGAATATGGAACCCAATGAAATAAAAAAGACGGCCCTGCGGGAGGAGACCGCAGAACCGCCGAAAGGGAACAGATGAGAAATCAGCCGATGTTATGGGCTTTGAGGAAGTCAACCGCCATGGTGATATCGGCTTTGGGATTGTCTCCGACTTCACGCTCGATTGTCAGGAACCCGTCATAACCGATCGCTTTCAACGCGGCGATATATTCATCCCACTTGACCTGCCCCTGCCCGAGAGCCACTTCTTTGAAAACAGGACCGTCGCCCTTGCTCTGCTGTTCAGGAGGCGTCAGGTCGTAGGTATCCATGGAGCCGTAGACATCGGACGGGTTGCAGTCGCGCAGATGCAGACCGTCTTTTGCGTGGGTATGGACAATATATTTCGCAAGCACAGGAACCGCTTCCGCCGGATTGATGTTCAGGACCATTGCAAGATTCGCGGGATCGAAGTTCACGCCAATGCCTTTTCCACCGGCATTTTCAATAAATTTTTTCAGTCTGTCGGCGGGCTCCGGACCGGTTTCAATCGCCAATGTGACACCATGAGCGGCGGCATATTGCGCAACTTCTCTCGCCGCCTCAAGCATCGTCTGATATACCGGAGACTCCTCACGGGTCGGAACGACGCCGATATGAGTCGTCATGACATGGGTGTCGAAATCTGCACAGATGTCGATGATCTGTTTGCTGAGCCGGATGCGTTCGGGATTGCCCGCAGCATCCTGAAAACCGTGCCCGCCGAGATCTCCGCAAATCGCGGAAACCTTGAGTCCGAGTTCATCAAGACGCTTTTTCAATGCGGCACGCTCTTCCCCGGTCATTGTAATCAGGTTATGGTCTTTGCAAACCGCATACATCTGGACGCCCTGCGCACCGATTCTGGCGGCAGATTCAAAAGCAGTATATAATGGTTCGCGGAACGATTCAACGATCACACCGATTTTCATTAGAGGCAACTCCTTCTTTAAATTTCAAGATAATTTACTTTAATCTTACTAAACGGCTTTTGCAAGTTGATTTCCAAGAAATTATGAAAAAAAGGAGTTTTCATGCCGCAAGCCGGTCAATCTCCCAAAGATTCCTCAGCAAAAATGAACTTCCCTGCGGCAAGCAGGGGATATCGGAAAGCCAGAGCAATGGCGAAAACCCGAAATCGTATGGTGCAGACCGTTGACCTGGTGCGATTCAAAACATTTTTGTTTGACGCTCCGATATTATATAAAAAGGAGTTTTTATTATGGGACTTAAGTTCAATCCGAAGCAGAGTGAGGGATGGAAACTGCTTGCCTCCCCGAAGAAAACACGAATTTTGTTTGACGGCGGTTCACGTTCCGGAAAAACCGCGCTGATCGCGGAATATCTGGTCAGACGTGCATTGCAGTATCCTGGCTCAAGACAGCTTGCCGCGCGGAAACACCGGGCTCATGCCAAAACATCACTGTGGAGCGATACGCTCAAATCCTATCTTGTCCGCAACCTGCCTTCCGGCGTCTGCCGTTTCCAGGAGAGCGAACTCACGATTGTTTTTTATAATGGGTCCTCCATTATGGTCGGTGGTCTGGACGATGCGGAACGGACTGAAAAAATTCTGGGCAACGAATATATTACCGTATTCATCAATGAGGCGACACAGATTTCATTTGCCGCAATGCAGATGGCTATAACACGGCTTGCCCAGCGGGTACAGGACCGGAAGGGCAGGACGGCAGTCCCGAAACTGATTCTGGACTGCAATCCCCGCGGTCCCCGTCACTGGCTCCATTACGTGGGCGTACGCCATGTCGATCCGGAAACGGAACAGCCTCTTGCGGATGCTCCTCGCTGGGCACGCCTGAACTGGTCCGCCTATGACAACAGGGAAAATCTTCCTGAGGAATATCTTTATGCACTGGAGTCACTTCCAGAGGTGATGCGGGAACGTATGCTGAACGGAGTCTGGCGGGATAACGAGGGCGCGGTCTATTCCGAATTCGATGAAGACCTCCATGTTGTGGAACCTTTTGAAGTTCCCGCAGATTGGAAACGCATCCGTGCAATTGACTTCGGCTATACGAATCCTTTTGTGTGTCTGTGGGGGGCGCTTGATCCGGACGGGCGCCTTTACGTTTACAGGGAACACTATAAAGCCGGAGTCCGGACCGCGGAACATGCACAGATCATTCTGGATTTATCCGGTTCGGAGCATTATTCCATTACAGTTGCGGACCACGATGCGGAAGAACGTGCGGAATTGGATTCTTTTGGAATCCGTACGACGGCGGCATTCAAAAACGTGATCAGCGGCATTCAAAGTGTGAAGAACCGCCTGGTAATCTGCTATGACAACCGTCCGCGTCTTTATTTTTTCCGTAATCTGCGCAACCTGCTTTCGGAGATTTACGATTATCGCTGGATGCCGTCGAGTGGCTCCATGAATGCGAAAGAGGAGCCTTTGAAATTAAACGATCATGCAATGGATGCCTTGCGTTATATGATCGCCTCGGTAGATCAGATTGATAAAAATAAATTCAGAAGCGCAAGTGCTTCGGTCCGTCCTCAGGATCGTTGGCAGTCCTGTTTTTGAAAATGGAAATAAATTTCATGACTGCGCTTGAAAATAATAAGAAATGAATCATATTATAAAGCATTTCCAGTCATGACCGGAGAGATGGTCGAGTGGTTTAAGGCGGCGGTCTTGAAAACCGCAGAGGTGCAAGCCTCCGGGGGTTCGAATCCCTCTCTCTCCGCCATTCTTTTTCCTATTTTAAACGGCTCGGTACGTGAGAGTTACACTTGTTAGTTTAATCTAACTCTGCATGTTTCAAAGGGTTACGGCGCTTTCCAGTGTGTGTTTACGGGCGCTCTCAGAATCACGATTTCTTTGATACAGGGGCGTAAGAAGGCCGATTTCATTATTTTATGAAATTGAGCTTGTGTCGTTTATTTTTATGGTGTTCCTTTTTTAATGCAGAAAGTCAATGATCCGTTCATCGGTCAGTGGAAAATGCCGGTGTTCCACTGACACCGGAATCAGGATACGCATGAATTGTTCTCATATAAATATCTTGATAGCCTTTCAATATCACAATTACGTTAATGGCTGCAGCATTAGTTCGGAATGAGAGAATTTTTTGCCGTTTAAAGATAGAATATCCGATATGAAAAACCAAAAATATGAAAAAAATTATCAAAAAGCTATAATTGCGATCAGAAAAGATAGAAAAAAACTGTTTTTCCTCTTGCATAACATCATATAATATAGTATCTTACTCAGTTCAAAAAAATATGGAAGCAATCTCATGAACGATACATTTTACACTTATGGAAACAAAGAGTTGATCACTCAGAAAAGCTTTTCGGTCATTCCGCAGAAAGTGAAGCCGGTTCTCCAGCCTCTGGTATTCTCCCTGGTCGAGAACATGTTAGGCGTAAAGGAGTTGCGTAATCATCTGCGTGATTTTGAGAAGATCTACAATCTCCAGAAATCAGCCACTTTCAAAAGTAAAATTATCGGAAACGATCCGCTGACTCCGACCAAAATCCGTAAAATCCGCAAGATGCTCAAGTTGACACAGTTTCAATTCGGAAATTTGCTCGGGATTTCAAAAACAACGATCAGTTACTGGGAAAACGGGCACTTGCATCCGTGCAGGGAAAATCAGAAGATTCTGCATACTCTCGCAACTTACGGTATTGTCGGTCTGCGCAGGATCGAAGAAGAATACAAAAAGAAATAATTTCCTATCTGTAAAATCCTGGCACTCTTTTTTCCTTTCCGGAAGAAAGAGTGTTCTTTATGTACCGGTACCGGAATAATCGGAGAGAAAAAAAGACCTGAAAGACACATGGACTTGTCTTTCAGGCGAATTCCCATCCATTCAAAGAAAAACGGATGTCAGTCTTTCAGAAGCAACTCCTGATCTTCCGGGAGAGTCGCAGTATTTTCAATAACCTTCATATGCGTCCATTTGTCGCCAAGATAACGGGCATAGAAAACAATGCCGCAGATAACGATATAGATCACGATCGTTCCCCAGATGTACCAGACGGACATTCCCAGTTTTGCAAAAATCAGGGACGGAACCGCGAGTCCGAGGAATGCCATCGTCATGCCGGCAAGCATGGCAAAGAACGTATCGCCGGCGGCCTTGATCGCACTGCTGTAAATGATCGACATACCGTCGAACAGCAGATAAACCGAAATGAAGCAGAGCATGACTTTCGTCAGGCGGATCACCTCCGGATTACTCTGATCGAACAGGGCAAGCGGGACCTGCGGAAGCAAGACGAAGAAAACCGCCATGAGCCCCATATAGATGAGTGTCAGGTTCCGCGCGCTTTTCACCGACTTTTTCGCCCGGTGGACATCGTTTGCGCCGATGGACTGCCCCACCAGAATCGCAACGGTCTGCCCGATGCCGAGGATCGGTGTGAAGGCAATGGAGTTCAACCCGAATGCAATCGCAGTCGCCGCTCCAATGTCCTTTCCGTAAGTTCCCACGACAATCACAAAGATATTGAATGCGGAAAGATCGACGAAAAACTGAAACCCGTTCGGCACTCCGAAACGGATCAGACGCCACAGCAGTCCCCAGTCGATAATGTTTGAACAGGTATTGAAGTGCCGGCGCGAACTCCTCGGAATGAAAAAGAAGCAGGCATAAACAATGCATCCGACCAGTGCCGAAAGGTTGGTTCCCCATGCGGCTCCCGCAATTCCCAGTTCCGGCGCTCCCCAGTTGCCGTAGATCAGCGCATAGTTGAACGGCACGTTCATAAGCGTAATCAGGAAACTGACGCTCATGACCATGACCGTCTTGCCGCGCCCGCTCCAGAATGCGCCGAGAGCCGCGTTCAGAAGAAGCAGTACATTTCCGAGAGACAGTATTTTGAAATAGCGGATCTCCTGCGCCGTTACCTCCGGCTCATGCCGGAACAGAGCGAAAAGCGGTTCCGCCCAGAAATACCCCGTTGCAAGGATGGCTCCGCCGATCAGCGACAGAAAGATTCCCTGCCAGACCGCGGTGCCGACACGCTCCGTGGCTCCCGCGCCGGAATACTGTGCCACGAAAGAACCGGTGAATCCGATCGTCCCGAGAAAGAAACAGGCAATCGTGAATCCGGTCAGGCCTCCTGTCAGACTCGCCGCCACGGTCTCTTCCGAATAATGCGACAGCATGACGCGGTCGGCGAGCAGGTTGAGTGCATGAGCCGCCGCCCCCATGATCAGGGGCAGCGCGATACGTAATACTTCGAACAGTCCTCCCTCCGTCGAGAGGAACTGATTTTTCTGGATCTTCATAAATTGCTTACCGTATTTTTACTTCGCGCCTGACGTCAAGATCATCCTGACGTTTTTTCAATGTTTCGCGCTTGTCTTCAAATGTTTTACCCTTGGCTGTTCCAAGTTCGAGCTTGATTTTGCCCCGCGTCAGATAGACTTTCAGGGGAATCAAGGCATAGCCCTTCTCCTTGACGCGCTGCGAGAGCTTCAAAATCTCCTTTTTATGGAGCAGGAGAACTCTCGGACGGACCGGAGTATGGTTGAATATATTTCCGTGGGAATACGGCGAGATATTCATATTGTACAACAGGACTTGTCCGTTTTCGATTTTCGCAAAAGAATCCTGCAGGGACACGGAGTGCATACGGCAACTCTTCACTTCCGTTCCGCGCAATGCGATCCCCGCCTCCAGGCTGTCTATGATCTGGTAGTCGTGAAACGCTTTCTTATTGCGTGCAATGACGCCGTCGGCGCCCTCTTTTTCCTCTTTTTTTGCTGCCATCGCTTTCACCTTGATAGGTAGGGGCTGACAGGACAACAACAGGACCCGGCAGGCAAATGCCCCATTTGCCCGTCAAGTCCTTCCGATTGATCCTGTACCGCCCGATTACCCGGGGAAACGCCGTTTGATCTTCTGTTCAAATGCCGTTTTCAACGGGTTGTTCTGGGGCGTGAGCGAATCGTTGTAATACTTGAGCAGATCTTTCTGCTGTTTTGACAAGTTCGCCGGTGTTTCCACCATGACTTTCACCAGATGGTCGCCCCGCGTACCGCCTTTGAGCGCAGGAATTCCCTTGCCCTTGAGCCGCAGAGTCGTGCCGTTCTGGGTTCCTTCCGGAATGCGCATTTTCGCCAGGCCGTTGACCGTCGGCACCTGCACTATGCCGCCCATGACCGCGGTGTTCAGATCGATCGGCAACTCGCAGATCGTATTCGTCCCTTCGCGCTGGAAAAGATCGTCAGGCCTGACCGCGATAATCACATAAAGATTACCCGGTGCTCCGCCGTTGGTTCCTGCCTCCCCCTCGCGGGCAATGCGCAATTTGGAACCGTTGTCAACTCCCGGCGGAATATGGATCATGATCTCCTTGTCCACTTTCACTCTGCCCGTTCCCGAACAGGATTTACATGGATGCGTGATCTTGAAGCCTGTGCCGTGACATGCCGGACATGGCTGTTCCTGCATGAAAAGGCCATTGCTCGCGGATATGCTTCCGCTGCCGCCGCACTGCGGACACGGCGTTTTGGCATATCCCGGCTGGCTGCCCGTCCCCGAGCACGCCGCGCATATATCGTATTTGGCAAGACGGACCCGTTTGTCCGTGCCGTGAACGGCTTCATCGAACGAAATCTCAAGCTTATACTGGAGATCCGCGCCGTTTCTGCCGCCCTGTGCGGAAGCCCGCCTGCCTCTGCGGGATGAGCCGCCGCTGAAGAGATTTTCAAACATCTCCGCGTTGGCTCCGCCGCCGGAGCCGTAAGCGCCTCCGAAGACCTGGCTGAAGATGTCATAAGGGTCCCGGAAACCGCCGCCCGCCCCTCCATAGGCGCCGCCCGCTCCTCCGGCAGAGGGTCCGCCCGCGCGGAAATAATCGGAGCCGAACTGGTCGTACTGCTTGCGCTTTTTCGGATCGCTGAGCACGTCATAGGCTTCCGACACCTGCTTGAACTTCTCCTCCGCGCTCTTATCCCCCGGATTTTTGTCCGGATGATATTTGACGGCAAGCTTGCGGTATGCCTTTTTTATTTCATCGGCGCTCGCTGTTTTCGAAACGCCTAAAGTCTGATAATAATCATTTGCCATAAAATAAAACTTCCTTCCAAAGCTGAAAGTTTTTCAACTTTTTATGAATGAAGCTGACAGCTTTAATTTGTATTGCTTATTTCTTCTCGGCTTCGGCAGGTCCGGAGCTCACCACGACGCTTGCGGGTTTGAGCAGACGGTCCTTGATCTTATAGCCGTAGCACCACTGGCGGATCACCTTGCCCGCCGGCACTTTGTCCGAAGCCTCCTGCGAAACCGCTTCCTGCGTGTTCGGGTCGAATTCCTTTCCGACGGCGTCGATTCTCTCAATGCCGAGATCGGAAAAGGCGCGGTCGAATTCCGTCTGAATCATCTTCATGCCGTCCAGCAGAGCTTTCAGGTTGTTGGAAGACTCCGTCGCCGCGACAGCCATTGCAAAATGGTCGAACACCTGAAAAAACGGATGAAGTGTATCGGTCATTACCGAATAACGCAGCGCCTCCATGTCTTTTGCGGCACGCTTGCGCTGGTTGTCCATCTCCGCAATCAGGCGGATTCTCTTGTCCTCCAATTCGAGGACAGCCTTTTCGAGAGATGCGATTTTCTGCTTCGGGTCGTCTTTCGGTTCCTGACCGGGTTCCGTTTCCGGCACTGCGCATTCCGCATTCTCCTGTCCGGATTCCGCATGTTTCACAGCCTGTTCCTTCTTCTCCACGGTCTTTTCCTGCGGCTTCTTCGAAGTCTCTTTTTCCTTGTCTTTTTCTGTATTTTTCATCTCTCTGTCCTTTTATTTATAATCATACGCAGGTAATTTAACCTGACACACTCGCTTTTTCAACCTCTGCAACAGGGGATTCAACGAAAAAAGGACGGAATGAACCGGAAGGACGGAAAAAGAGCCGTTCCGTTTCTTTCCGTCCTCCGTTTTTCCGTTTATTCCGCTTTCGCTTTCGGTTTGCCCGCCGCCGGAGTGAATTTCAGTTTGTCTTTGGCAAAATCCACTTTCAGCGTCATGCCTTCCCGCAATTCGCCGGAAATGAGCAGCTTCGAAACCGGTGTTTCGATCTCATTGACGATCACGCGTTTCAGAGGACGCGCACCGAATTCCGGGTCATAGCCGTTTTCGGCAAGATGTTTCTTCGCGGCTTCCGTAATGCTGAACCCGACGTCCTGATCTTTGAGCCTGCGGGCGAAATCCGCAAGCTGGATGTCGAGAATCCTGACGATCTGCTCCATCTGAAGCGATTTGAAGATCAGTATCCCGTCGACACGGTTCAGGAACTCCGGGCGGAAGTGGTCGCGCAGGCGCATCATCAGGTCTTCCCGAAGCTTTTCGGGGTCTTTTTTCTCCTTGATCTCCTCAAGAAGCATGTCGCTTCCGATATTGGAGGTCATGATGATGATGGTGTTCTTGAAGTTGACCGTCCGCCCATGGGAGTCCGTCAACTGTCCGTCATCCAGAATCTGGAGGAAGATGTTGAACACGTCATGATGCGCTTTCTCGATCTCGTCGAACAGCACGACCGAGTAGGGACGTCTCCGCACCGCTTCGGTAAGCTGTCCGCCCTCGTCGAATCCGACGTATCCGGGAGGTGCGCCGATCAGACGCGACACACTGTGTTTCTCCATGTATTCGGACATGTCGATGCGGATGATTGCGTTTTCGTCATCGAACAAATCTTCGGCAAGCGCCTTTGCCAGCTCGGTTTTGCCGACGCCGGTCGGACCGAGGAAAATGAACGATGCGGTCGGTTTGCGCTGATCCTTGAGCCCGGCTCTCGCACGGAGCACCGCGTCGGCGACCGTTTCCACGGCTTCATCCTGCCCGACCACGCGCTCATGCAGTTTTTCGGAAAGATGAAGCAGTTTATCCCGTTCCGTCTGGACCAGTTTGTTCACGGGAATGCGGGTCCAGCGGCTGACGATTTCCGCGATATCCTCCTCATCGACCTCCTCTTTCAGAAGACGATGCTCGCTTGCTTCGTCCGTCTTGAGTTTCTTCTCCGCAGCCGCGATCTGTTTCTCGATTCCCGGAATCGTACCGTGACGCAGTTCCGCCGCCTTTTCGAGGTCATATTCCCGCTCCGCCTTGGCGAGTTTCGCTCTGGCAAGATCGAGACTCTCCCTCATCAGGCGCAGTTCGGAAATGGAATTTTTTTCCGCATCCCATGCCGCTCGCAGGGTTTTGGCTTTTTCCTTCTGCTCGGCAAGTTCTTTCTCGATGATCTTCCTGCGTTCCCTGCTTGCCTCGTCCTTTTCCTTCTTCAATGCGGCAAGCTCGATTTCAAGACGCATCGCCTTTCTTTCGAGTTCATCAATCTCGGTCGGGCAGGAGTCGATTTCGGTACGGAGTTTCGCGGCGGCTTCGTCGATCAGGTCGATCGCCTTGTCCGGCAGAAAACGCTCCGTGATATATTTATTGGAAAGCGTGGCGGCGGCGACAATCGCGGCGTCTTTGATCTTGACTCCGTGATGAAGCTCATACCGCTCCTTGAGCCCGCGCAGAATCGAAATGGTATCCTCCATGCTCGGTTCGCTGACCAGCACCGCCTGAAAACGGCGTTCGAGCGCGGCGTCCTTTTCAATATATTTCCGGTATTCATCAAGCGTGGTGGCGCCGATACAATGGAGTTCGCCGCGCGCAAGCATCGGCTTGAGCAGGTTCCCCGCATCCATCGAGCCTTCGGTCGCGCCCGCGCCGACAACGGTATGCAGTTCGTCGATGAACAGGATGATGTCTCCGTTTGCGGAGGAGACTTCCTTCAGGACGGCTTTCAGGCGTTCCTCGAATTCACCGCGGTATTTCGCGCCTGCAATCAGCGCGCCCATGTCAAGAGCGACAATCCGTTTGTTCTTCAAGGTTTCCGGCACGTCGCCGCGCACGATACGCGTCGCGAGCCCCTCCACGATGGCAGTCTTTCCGACACCGGGTTCACCGATGAGGACCGGGTTGTTCTTGGTCCGGCGGGAGAGGATCTGGATTGTCCGGCGGATCTCGTCGTCGCGCCCGATCACAGGATCCAGCTTGTCCTTGCGGGCGGACTCGGTCAGATCGCGTCCATATTTCTCCAGCGCCTCGAATGAGGCTTCCGGATTTTCATTGGTAACACGCTGATTTCCGCGCACTTCCTTGAGGGCGAGCAGTATCTTGTCCTGTGTGCATCCGACGGCTGTCAGGATTTTTTCACAGGTTTTGTCTTCGAGGAGGGCAAGGAACAGATGTTCGACGCTGATGAATTCATCTTTCATCTCCTCGGCTTTGTTTTTCGCCGTAATCAGCACCTGGCTGAAATCACGCGAAGTATAGGTCTGCTGCGCGCCCGGTCCCGATACGGACGGAATGGCTTCCAGGGCGGAGATGATCTCCCCGTTGACACGTTCCATCTCAATCTTCATTCTCTTGAGAAGCGAGGGGATCAGCCCCTGTTCCTGATTGACCAGCGCATACAGCAGATGAATCGGGCGAATTTCCTGATGCCCGTATTCAACGGCGGTCTCCTGCGCCTTGACCATGGCTTCTCTGGATTTGGCAGTTAATTTTTCCATGTCCATAAGCAGTTCTCCTTTTTTGATTTTTCATTTTTACACTGTTATTATAAGCAGGTATTATGCCAATCATGGCAAATGAGTTTGACGGAATCGTGTGACGTGCCATTTTGTCACACAGGTAAAGAAGAAGCTCAAGATCCGGCGGACAGAAATTGAAAAGAGAGGAGAGCCGGGCTCAATTCAGTGTCCTCCGGAAATCCGCTTATCCTGTTTCCGGTTTTCCCTGTTGTGCCACATGGCCCGGAAAGTTGTTTTTTCCGTAAAAAATTTCTTTTTTTGATTGTATTTTAAAAAATGGGAATTATTCTTAACTTTTAAAACCAACAAGGAGAGAGCCATGTCGAAATATCTGTGCCAGGAGTGTCATTACCTGTATGACGATGCCATGGAGGAGGTCCGCTTCGAGGATTTGCCGGACTCATGGGAGTGCCCGGTCTGCGGTGCGCCGAAATCGAAATATGCATTGAAGGAAACGGATGGCACTTCAACTCGAACCGAATCGGAAAAGATGGAGAATCTGACGCGTCCGGCAAAAAGTGCGGTTCCTGTGAAAGCGGCGGACGAACTGGAAGTCTGGATGAGCGATATCCGCGAGATTGCCGAAACCGGAAGATCGCTGGATGAGGCTATGCGGACACGCCAGAAGGTGATTTCCTGGGACGATATTCTGATCAAAGGACGTCAGCTTGCACGTCTTCCGCTGTTGCAGGAGGAAAACATTTCCACACGGACTGTAATCGGCCCCGGGGCAAAACAGCCGCTCGTGATCGAGTCTCCGCTTTTTGTGAGCCATATGTCATTCGGCGCATTGTCCCGCGAGGCGAAAACGGCGCTGGCGAAAGGCTCGGCAATGGTTCAGACGGCGATGTGTTCCGGTGAAGGCGGCATGATTGAGGAGAGTATCGGCAATGCCCATCGTTACATTTTTGAGTATGTTCCGAACCGTTACAGCGTAACTGAGGAAAACTTGAAACGTGTGGATGCGATTGAGATCAAATTCGGACAGTCCGCCAAGCCCGGCATGGGCGGTCATCTGCCCGGAGGCAAAGTAACGGACGAAATTGCCGCTGTCCGCGGTTTTCCGTCCGGAACCGACATTCTGAGTCCCGCGCACTACAAGGACATCACGACGCCGGAGGAGCTGAAAGCGAAAATCGACTGGCTGCGTGAAGTTTCGGACGGGCGTCCCGTCGGGGTGAAGATCGCCGCAGGATTTCTGGAAGAGGATCTGGATTTCGCCCTGGAAGGCGGTCCCGATTTCATTACCGTGGACGGGCGGCCCGGCGGCACAGGCTCCGCGCCGAAATACATCAAGATGGCGACGTCGATTCCAACAATTTTTGCCCTTTACCGTGCAAGAAAACATCTTGACAAACGGAATGCGGACGGCGTATCGCTGATCATCACGGGCGGTTTGCGCATTTCACCGGATTTTGCAAAAGCGCTTGCTCTTGGAGCCGATGCCGTGGCGCTCGCGACCAGTGCGCTGATAGCGATCGGCTGTCAGCAGTTCAAGATGTGCAATACGGGACGGTGTCCGATGGGATTGACCTCGCAGGATAAAGTGCTCCGGAAGAATGTTGATGTGGAGCGTTCCGCGGAGCGCCTTGCCAATTTCCTGCGTGTCAGCACGGAGGAAATCGCCCAGTTCGCACGCATTACCGGGCACCGCGATGTGCATGAGCTCTGTATCGAAGACCTTTGCACGGTCAATTCGGAAATCTCGAATTACACTGCGATCCGGCACGTTTGAGCTGCTTTCATTGTCCTGCCGTGAAAATTTCCCTCATCGGGATGACGCGGCAGTTCTGTTCCGCAAGATATTCCATGCACGCTTCGAAGCGGGCGGGTTCCGTGTTGACCCACGGATGCGGAAGATCGGGGACTCCGTGGAAGACGAGCACCGTATATGCGGAGTCTGTTGCACGCTGAACCGCCTCGAAAAATTTATTTCCGGTGTTGTCCTGAACGGGAACACCCATGACGCGGAACGGGTCATCCCTTTGCGGATCGAATGTGGTATCGCCGCAGCTCCGGGCAGTCACATAGCCCCGTTCCTTGAGGATGCCGATCACATTTTCCGCGACGGGACCGCCCGGATAGGCAAATGTCCGGAGCGGTGCAATAGCGTGTTCTCTGCATTTTTCTTCTATATAGGTGAGCTCGGCAAGAAAGTCCTGCCTGGAGATTTTGCGGCAGTCGCAATGGCTTTTCGTATGATTTCCGATTTCAAATCCCATTCCGGAAAGTTCTGCGATCTGCCTCCAGTTCAGGTAGGGAGATTCCCCAAAGTTTTGTGCGTCGGGAAACTCACAGACATAAAATGTTGCCCCGAAATTGTATTTTTTCAGAATCGGAGCAACGAACTCCAGATGATTCCGCAGGGCGTCGTCGAATGTGAGGATAATTGTTTTCCGTTGCATTTCAATCCTTTCTGAACAGAATATCTTTCAATTCGCCCGTATATCCGGCTTCGCGGAGAAACTTCAGGTGCGGTTGGAAAAAACCGACTTCATAGAGATTATGCGCATCACTCCCCAGAGCAATCTTGACTCCTGCGTCGATACACATTTTTGTAAAGACCGGGTCCGGACGATTGTGATGGAAGTTGACTTCCGCGGCGACGTTGTGCTTTTTCAGGAGTTCCACGATCGGTTCGAACAATCCGACCGGTTTTTCTCCTACTCCGTCCCATGAGTAAATGCGGAACGGATGCGCCAGAATATCAATTCCTGATTCGATCAGAGATTTGACGACAAAGAAAAATTGTCCGTCTTTCGTTTCCGGCGCGCTTTCCTCCGACAGGGCATGAACTGCCCCGACTTTCAGTTCCAGCCGGTTCAGGACATCCTGCGTTGCGACGAAACGCCCTCTGCGGTCCACATCCAGTTCCATGCCGAGGTAACAACTTTCCCGCTCCACTTCGGCAAAGAGCTCCAGATATTCTTCCGTCCGCACAGTCCGATCCGCACAGTCGAGCCCCTCCTGATACCAGATTTTGTTTTCGCCCCAATACTGTTCCCGCTTGAAATAGAGATGCCCGGAGTGTTCCGTGAATGCAATTTTCTCAAGCCCCCACAGCTTTGCCAGTCTGAGACTTGAAATAAGATCCATGTTTTCACTGCAATATGCCATCTGCGTATGAACATGCGAATCCATCAGACCCGGTGGAAGCCGGTATTGCTCATATTGAACCGTGACTTCACCGGAGTCGGCAACCTCAATGACCGCGAAACGGTAAGGCGGTTCGCAGAGCGGCGGCGCATGAACCACAAGGACACCTCTGTCAAAACTCGGCACATTGCATTCCGGTTCTGCAATGCAGAGGGGGCAGTGATGAGTCTCAAGCACGGCAAGTGTATCGGAAGAGATTGTTTCACCACCGTTATGCAGATAGATTGGCTTCCGGGCGCAGTTGCAGTCTTTGATATGATCAGACAGGAGAAATTCACCGCATTCGACAGGGCTGGGAAGTCCCTTGATTCCCGGAGTCATGGAAAGAAACGGCATCTTGAATTCTGCGGATGCCTCACGAACCGCCGCAAGCTGTTTTTCCGTAAGTTTTTCCGCGGAACCGGTCAATACTACGGCATCCGGCTGAATCTGTGAATTCAGATAATGAAGAGTCCGGAGAAAAACGATTTCAGCGAATTCCCGGTATAAAGCCTCTGCATTTTTTCCGCAGAGATCGGCGAGAAGTGCGATTTTGATGCTCATTCTGATGAATCTGTTGCCTTTGTAATTTTGATGTTTGCTATAATCTAAAATTGATTCGCCAAGTTTCAAGAAGGCGGACCTAAAAATGGAGTTTTTATTTTCCGTGACCTTGCTTTCTCGGTGGAACTGGTTATAGTTTACCGGATACATCAATAACAAGAGGAATGATTTTATCATGGCGAATGCGAAACGCAAGGTGGATATTTCCAGGATCGACAGGAATTTTTCGGCTCCGGGAATCGGGGACTTCAATATTGTTTATACGGATGTGAAAAAAACTCCTTTCGTGATTGAGGGACTTCCGTGGTTTAAGCAGAATAAGTCCGCCTATTACCGCATTCCGAAAAAACTGACGGAAAAAGACACCAATGAGGGAATTATCGCTCTTTCCAATCATACCGCCGGAGCCTGTGTCCGCTTCCGCTCCGATTCTCCTGTAATCGTGATCCGTGCGAAACTGGCTTATTCCTCCGATATGAACCATATGCCGCGTGCGGGCAGCGCGGGTTTCGATTCCTACTGCAAGCCGGACGGCGGGAAGCAGTTATATAATAAAACGGTTCAGCCCGGCCGCGACCAGATTGATATCGAGGCGCTTCTCGGCGTAAATCCTCGTAAGGGAATGTGCGACTGGCAGGTCAATCTTCCGCTTTACGGCGGGGTGGACACCGTGGAGATCGGGATCGTGAAGAACAGCAGGCTTGAAAAGCCGACGCCTCACAAGGTGGCGGCTCCCGTGTTGTTTTACGGATCGTCCATCACACAGGGCGGATGTGCTTCGCGTCCGGGAAATGCTTATTCCTCCATGCTCTGCCGCGCCGTGGATGCTCCGCAGGTCAATCTCGGTTTTTCCGGTTCCGCACGCGGCGAGGAAGCGCTTGCCCGTGAAATCGGGAAACTGAAACTTGCGGCTTTTGTTTATGATTACGATCATAATGCGCCGAGCGCGGAACATCTGGAAAAGACGCATGAAAAGTTTTTCCGCATCATCCGTGAGCTCCAGCCGGAACTTCCGGTCATCATGCTGTCCAGATGCGATTATGCCGATCACCCTGACTGCAACCGTCGCCGTGAGATCGTGCGGACGACTTACCGCAATGCGGTTCAGAACGGGGACCGGAATGTATATTTCATTGACGGAGAAACCTTGTTCGGCAGGAAGATGCGGGACGCCTGCACTGTGGACGGCTGCCATCCGAATGACCTCGGTTTCTACCGTATGCACAAGCATGTTCTGCCGGTATTGAAGAAAATATTGAAAAAATCCGCCCGGAAAGGAGTTTGACTGATGAAAAAATGGACTTCTGATATCCTTACCCTTCAGAAATTCGACATGCGCCTGCGCGATCTTGAGATCAAATACCGTACGATCCCCCAGGAAAAAGCGCGTATGAAAGAAGAACTGGAAGCCGCTTCCGCCGTAACCAGAAATGCGAAAGAGCAGCAGCAGAAAGTCGAACGCGCCATCAGGGAGATACAGTCGTCCATTGCACTGTTGAACGATAAAATCAAGAAAACGCAGACGCAGTCCACGATGGTGAAAAAGAATACGGAATATCAGGCGATGCTTGCAGATATCGAGGCGACCAAAGAGAAGATTTCCGGTCTTGAAACACGTGAGATCGGACTTTATGATGAACTTGAAAGTGCGAAGAAAGCTGTTTTAAACGCGGAAAAAGACTACTCGGCAGCAGAGCGCGCCGTAAAAGCGGAACTTGCCGACTTCGATACTTTGGTTTCCGAGATCAAGGAAGAAGTCCTGAAACTGAAAGCTGATAAAAAACGTTTCACGACACAAATCGATTTGAATGTTCTTGAGATTTACAAGCGTCTTCTTGAGAGCGATAAAAAAGGTCGTCCCGTGGTTCCGATCATCAACGGCTCCTGCTCGAACTGCCTGTTGAAGATTACGCCGCAGACGATGAATGAGGCGAAAAAAGGTGCGGTGATCCAATGTGACAACTGTTCTCATATCATCTATGATCCCGAAGCCCCGTTCGACTACGAGTGAAAAAAGTGTATCTTCCTCTTTTTCGAGCTTGAAAAATTGAAAAAGAGGTGCATGTTATAGCTTGTATTTTTTCTATTGCGGAGAGATGGCTGAGTGGCCGAAGGCGGCGGTCTCGAAAACCGTTAACGGGGCAACCCGTTCGGGGGTTCGAATCCCCCTCTCTCCGCCAATTTTATTCGCAAGCTTTTTCACTTCAAAAACTTACAACAGAAAAATCCCATCTGAAATTTTGAGTCTTATACAATGATGTCGAAAGTTGATGTATGCTCCTTCTCCGGATGAAAAAAACATTGCACAAGCCGGTTTGCAATCTGAAATCAGTCTGGATTCTGAGCCATTCTGAGCGTTGTCGTATCAAATCAATGTGACTCGTCATCAATACATCAGATTTTTGAACATTCCGGAAAGAAAGCCATCATATGTTCAAGAATGCGAAAACAGAAGAAATCCGTTCACGCACCTGTTCATGACAGCAGTCCGTCTTTTTATTATCCATCAAGTAGCCTCTACCAGAAATCCGGTTGCAGGGACGCTGTTTCAGAGAAAGCATAAATATGTAAAAAAGAATTTGCAAAGTAACGGGATATGCTATATAATATTGAAAGAGGAAAAAGAAAAGAGCTGAATATAGAATATGCCTAAACAGCGTCGAACGAAACGAACGATATTATTTGAGGAATACAAAAAGAAAATTCTCTCTGGCGAAATGAAGCCGGGAGATCTCTTTCCGAGCGCCAAGACGCTGGCTCCCAGCAGTAATGTGAGCCAGAGAACGGCGACAAGTATCATCCGCGAGCTGGGACGTATCGGTTTGCTGAGTGTTTCACCGGGGCGCAGATCGGTGGTGTGCGCTCCAGGGAAAAATCCGAAGCGGCCCCGTTTCGACAAACCGATCGGCATCATCAGTCCCCGTTCTGATTTACTTTTCGTTGCTCAGTGGCGTAACTGGCTGGTTCAGCATTTTCGCGAGAAGCTCACCGAAGAAGGTTTCGAGTCCACTTGGGTTCCAGAGGACATCAAGGCAGAAGAACTGAAGGCTTATTCCGGTTTTGTCATTGCCGGAGAAGTATTTCAAGCGCCCAAATGGGAAATGCTGCTGAATAGCGGACTGCCGTGCGTCAGGTTGTCATTTTTCCGTCCGTATCCGAACACGGTTTATGTTGATTACCGTCCTGCCCTGGATCAGGTCGGGCTTTTTCTGGCGCGTCAGGAATGCCGTTGTGTGATTATGCTGACCTGCTGTGAACGGGAAGCGAAGTATGCCTTCAACTGGTTCAGCGAGATCGGATTCATGAAAACCCTGCAGAGTTATAATGTTGAGGAGTATGGATTTCAGCGGATCGTGATCACGCCGGGAGCTTCCAAAGAGCTGAAGCACTTGCGCACCATTACTTCTGCCATCAAGGAGAAAACGGCGTTTCTCACCAGCAGTCCCGCGTACACGCAGATCATTACGGAACTGATGGCAAATCAGAAAAAGATTCTCGGCGCCGACTATGAAGTCATCTCCCTGAGCCGGGCTCCCGAAGAACCGATTGCCGGGGGATATGTTGATTTGAAGTGTCATGAGATCATCAATAAAATGCTGGAAGTTCTTTTTACCCATCAGTTGCAACGCAAGCCCCAGATCGGGCAAGTTATCGCAGCCGAATTCTATCCGTAAACGCCACATTCACATCATTCCACCTGTCTTTCCCACTGTCACGCAGTGGGATTTTTTTGTTGAAATTCCACATTGCTTTCCTCCTGTCCTTGTTGGAATACTTTCTCCGCTTTGCTGCGAAAATGGAACCAATAGAATAGGAATTCTGGTTATTTTTCTTTTTCTTTTGCATATTCTTATTTGCATTGCAAGATGAGATGTTGTATATTGACATCATAATCGTTTGACGAAGGCAGTCAAATAAAGACGAAAAATAACCATCAGCGACAGATGCCGTCAAAAATACAGATTTTAAGATATACCCACCCCGGGCTTTCAATGCTTTTGGGGCACTTTTGCTGTTTTGCCGCAAACAGTTATCGCAGGATCAAAAATATTTATAATGGATAGGAACCGGGAAAACTGAATGAAAAAGTGGCTCTTCTTGTTATGCTGTGCCTTTTCTCTGCTGCTGAACGCCGCAAGCGGGAAAGCCGTGCCATCCTCCGAAAAAAAGATCCTCGTTCTGGCGTCATTTCACCTGGCGCATGACTGGACGGCAAAGTTGACGGACACCATTCAGGCCGACAGCAAAAATTTTTCGCCCCCGCCGCAAATCACCATCGTGGCTTTCGATATGATGCGGGTTTACGAGTCGCAGGACTCCGGGAAAAAACTGCTCCATTACCTTTCCGTAATTCAAAAAGGCAAATTCGACATGATCGTGGCGCTTGATTCCCCGATCATGAATTTACTGCTTGAGAATTCGGACAAGGTTCCTGCCGGAATTCCGATTGTGTTCGGCGGCTGTGAAAACATCTCGCCGGATATCAAACAGAAACACCCGAACATCACCGGCGTCATTCAAAAGGACGACGCGGAAGGCACGCTCCGCGCCGGATTGGCACTGTACCCCGATACCCGTACCGTCATGGTGCTCTCCGACGACTCCCCGGAAAGCCGGGAATTTGAACAGGATTTCAAAGCCCGCATTCCCTCGATCAAAGGGGTGGACTTTATCTTTGTCAACAATGCCGATATGGCGATAGAGGAAATTCACCGAAAAATAGCCAATCTGCCGGAAAATGCCCTGCTGATGCTGTCTCCCTGGCGCGGGCTTGGCGGCAACGACTATCAGAGCCTTCCCGCATTCGGCATGGATATTTCGCAATTCAGCAAACGCCCGTATCTGGTGAATTGCACCGGAATGTTCAACCATGGAGCGCTTGGCGGTATGATAACCGATCCGGTAATTCATGGCCACGAAGTGTCCCGTTTGATGGAAGAAGTATTGAAAAAAGGCAGCGCGCGAGACATCCCGCTGACTTACGGGAAAATGATTCCGCTCTTCGACTGGCATGAAATGACCGGCAACAATCTCGACGGGAGCCGCCTCCCGAAAGACGCCGTTTACCTGAATCAACCGGTTCCCGTGTGGAAAGAACATCAGAATGTCTTTCTATCGAGCCTTGGCGTTATTTTTCTGGTGATCGGCGGAGCCGCATTCTATGTGCATATTTCCCGGAAAAGCCTGAAACGCGGGCGCGACATTCTGCGGATTCTCCCCGGACGGGTGGGAATCATAAACCGTGCCGAAAAAGTTCTGTTCCTGAGCGCCCGCGATTTGGATAAGCAGGAACTGTCCGACGTTTATAATTTGAGTGATATCCCTCGTTTCGACTATGAGAAAGTGTCCACTGCGATGCGGGATGTTTTCGCCACCGGAGAAAACAAAATACTCGAATACGACTCGCATGGTGACAAACGTGCGATGTTTCTGAAACCTGTTCCCCGGGAGCTTTTCGGGGAAGAAGCGGTGGTTTGGTTTTCACATGATAATACAGAATTGCAGGAAACACGCAAAGAGGCGCAGAAATATGCGGAAAAACTGAAACGTTCGACCCGGATGTGGGATTTGGTCGTCAACGCGCTGCCGATCCATATTTTTGCCAAGGACCCCGCCGATGATTACCGTTTCGTCTTCTCGAACAAGGGAATGCAGGACTTCACCAGTCTGAGCAACAAGGAAATCTGCGGCAAAACCGATTTCGATGTCTATCCGAAGGAAACCGCGACCATCATACGAAACGACGACGAAAGAAACATGCTGGACCTGGAGCATGGCGTTGAAAATGTCGTTCCGATACCGGATGCAACCGGAAAAATTCATCCCATGCGCATGATCACCTGGCCGTTTGTGGAGGCGGACGGCTCCTGTCTTCTGATCGGGGCGGCATTTGACGCGACCGAGCTGGAACAGGCCAAACACAAGGCGGAGGAGAGCGCCGAATGGTTTCGCCTGACCTTGAACAGCATCGGCGACGGCGTCATCACGACCGACCGGGCGGGCAAGATCACGATGATGAATCCGGTGGCGGAACGGATGACCGGTGTTCCCAGAGAAGAAGCCCTGGGGAAACCGCACGATCAGGTATTCCGGATCTATAATTATGACAACGACCGGCCAAGTCCTTCACCGGTGATGCGGACACTGCGGACCGGCGTAATCGTCGAGCTCGCCAACCACACCGACCTGCTCGCCAAGGATGGGACACGATATCACATTGCCGACAGCGCGGCGCCGATTTTCGGACCGGACAATAAGATTCTCGGTGCGATTCTGGTATTCCGCGATGTTACCGAGGAATACGCCCAGCGCGATCTCCTGCGTTATGCTCATGCCCAACAGGAAGCCGGAGCGAAAATTTCCAAATCGGCAACCTTCGTGTTCAATCCGGCGACCAAAAAAATAACCGGTTCGGTTCTGCTGCCGAAACTGCTTCCCGTCGTCAGGGAACGTATCAAAGATATAAAAAGCTGGATTTACGAAGAAGACCTGCCGTTGATGCGGATGAAATGGGCGGAACTCGCCCGAGGAGAGGTTTCTTCGGCGACCTTCGACTACCGCACCAAAGATGAGGATGGTTTCCATTACTTCCGCCTGAGTTCCTCCATCGACCGGAGCGATCCGCGGCAGGTGGTGTTTACCGGCGTAGTTCAGGATATCACCGACATTCGCCGGGTATTCGACCAACTCAAGGATCAGCAGAATCTGTGGGAGAAAGTGATCAACTCCATCCCGCTGTGTTTCTTCGCCAAGGATGCCGACGATGATTTCCGGTATGTTCTCTGCAACCAGACTTTTGCGGCCTTTGTCGGCAGGACGCCTGAGGAAGTGATCGGCAAAACCGATGTCGAACTGTTCAGTCAACCGGGGGATGCCGAGGGACTTCGAGCCGCCGACCGGAGGATCATCAACCAGCCGGACGGCGAAGAAGTGGAAGAGTCGGCAGTCGACCATAAAGGCGAAAGGCATTATTGGCAGTCGGTCAAAAAACCGTTTACCGGAATAGACGGCCGCCGCCTTCTGCTGGGAGCGTCTTCGGATATTACCGACCTGAAACAACTGCTTTCCTGCGAAAAACTCAACAGCGAAGTTCTTGCCGTCACGGCAAAGCATGATGACTTTGACACGATGCTCGATGAAATGGCCGGGATTCTGATGAAGCACATGAATTGCGACCGGATCATGCTTGCCCGCTGCAATCTACACGGACTGCCGCGCCTTTACAAAGAATGGCTTTCACCCGGAACATTTTCCATCCGGGAATCCAACCTCGAAAAACACTATGAGCTGTGGGACCGGAATATTTCGGAGTTCCGCGCCAATCATATCCTGAAAACCTCCGACATCACGCAGGCGGACTTCTGTCCCGGCCTGACCCGGAACGACAAATACCGGACGATTTCACTGATTGTGGCGCCGGTATTTGTCGACGACCAACTGTGGGGTGCGCTTTTCGTCTCTTATTCGCACATCCGTCAGGCCTTCAACGATATCGACGAGCGGATCATGCGCAGTTGCGCCAACGTCATTTCGATGGCGCAGGTTTCGGAACGCCAGCGCCACACGATCCAGCAGGCCAACCATGAACGGCAGTTGGTGCTTGACAACATCCACATTCCGATCTGGCTTCACGACAATCGCGGAGAGCTGATCCGCGCCAATACCGCGGTCGGCGACCTCTTCGGCATTCCGGCGGCGGAGCTGACCACCGGAAAAAACCGGGAGCTCCTGGCGCCGGCGTTCCCGGACGGAGCGGTTCAGCCTATCGAAGAATCCCTGAAAACCGGGCGGGCGGTTCAGCGGGAAATACGATTGCTGGGGCGCGATTTCATCATATCCGCCGAGCCGGTATTCGATTCGCTCGGACACCTGGCCTATATCGTCAAAGCCGCCATCGACATGACGGAGTTCAATGAGCTTCTTTCCAGCCGGACGGCTTTGAGCGCCTGTCTCGAAACCCTGATCGGAGAACCCAAGCTGGAGAAAGCGCTCGCAAAGATGCTTCAGACTCTCTGTGCCCACCTCGGAGCCTCCCGTGCCTATATTTACCGTTTCAATGAGGAAACGCGCACGATGTCCGTCCTGGTCGAACATGTTGCCGATAACGGGAAAGCGATTCTGTCCACGGTCAAAGACCAGCCATACGCCGCATCGCCGAACTGGTATGACCGTTTTGCTGACGAACAGACGATCATCATTGACGACATTTCCCGGACGCGGGTGGAAGAATATGGCACATTCAGGCAAAAGATGATTGCCCTTGCAGACATGCGCTCCATTTATGCGACCCGCCTGATTACCCATAAGAACATCTGGGGCTACCTCGGACTGATCTATGAACATCACCCCCGTTCATTGGATGAGGAAGCACTCCAGTTCCTGCAATCTTCCGCTCATTTTATTGAAGTGATGCTGGAACGGGAGCAGGTTCAAGAACAATTGCAGGAGAATCTGGAAAACACCCGCCGCTCCGAACAGAGAAAAGCGGAGCTGCTGATGAACGAACAGACGATCAACAACTGCCTGAACGCATTGTTCCGTGAGGAAAACGTCGGCGATTCCATACAAACGGTTCTGAAAGCGATCAACACCCGTTTCGGAGCCGCCCGGAGTTATATCCTGCGGATTTCTCCCGAAGAAAAAACGCAGAAAATCTACTCGGAGTATATGGTTCCCGGCGAGATTCCGATGTTCGAAGAAGGAAAAATCTACCCGTTGGACGAGACCGCGCCGTGGTATGAAAATCTGTTGAAAAATGAGACTGTCGCCCATTCCGATTTGAACGATCCGGAACAGATCGCCATTCTGGGAGATTGGATGGAACACGCGCGTCAGTATAATATGCGGTCGCTGTATGTGGCGCGAATTCAGCTCGACGGAAAGCTGTGGGGAGACCTCGGAGTGATCTATCAGGGAGAAAATCAGGTGGACTTTTCGGAATCCGATCTGGAGCTGTTGAACTCGGCGGCTCACCTGATCGAAGTCATGCTGCAACGTCAGCAGTCACGGGATCAGCTCGTAAAGGCGATGCAGAAAGCCCAGGCGGCGGACAAAGCCAAGAGCTTTTTCATCGCCAGCGTCAGCCACGAGATCCGGACGCCGTTGAATGCGGTCATCGGTTTTTCCGACCTGCTCCGCGACGGCGATATCCCGGAAGCCGAAGCCAAAGAATACCTCGCTTCGATCTCGTATTCCGGCAACGCCCTGCTGCAATTGATCAACGATGTGCTTGATCTCTCCAAACTGGAAGCGAACCAGATGAAAATTGAACCGGCTCCCGCCGATTTCCGGGAGCTCAGCGAAGAAGTGATGAAAGTATTCCAATACCGTGCCGGGGAACAGCAGATCGAGCTTCGCATCGATATGCCGCCTCTGCCGGAAATGGAACTGGACAAACTGCGAATCCGGCAGGTGCTGTTCAATCTGATCGGCAACGCGGTGAAATTCACCAACGAAGGCTCGGTGACCTTGAAAGCGGAATGTCAGCCGAATGGCGATGGGACCTGCGAATTCACCTTCATGGTGATCGACACCGGCCCCGGCATTGCACCGGAAGACCAGGCGAAACTGATGAAACCGTTTGTCCAGCTCTCCCGCATCCGGGGAACCTCCGCAAGCAACAACGGAACCGGGCTGGGGTTGACCATCTCCAAGCGTCTGATCGAAAAAATGAAAGGCTCGCTCTGGCTGAAGAGCGAACCAGGCAAAGGAAGCGTCTTCGGAGCGTCGCTTCACCGTATTCGCATATCAAAGGATTCCACAGCTTCCGAGAGCTCCAAGGCTGCGGTGCTTTCCTGCACAGCGGAAGCCGCTGCACTTTCCATTCTGATTGTCGATGATGTCGCATTGAACCTGAGGGTCATGAAAGCTCTTTGCCACAGAGCCGGTATTGGAAATATTGAAACCGCGCTGTCCGGTAAGGAAGCCTTGGCCATGCTGAAAAAACAGCCCTTCGATCTGGTGCTGACCGATATGTGGATGCCGGAAATGACCGGGGTGGTTCTGGCAGAAAAGATCCGTGGCGACAAGCGTTTTCAGGACATACCGATTTTAGCCGTAACGGCGGACGTGGAGGCCAAGGACAATTTTCCCCTTGAATATTTCGACGGAGTTCTTTTGAAGCCTGTAACCATTGAGAAAGTCCATAAAATGCTGGACTTCGCCCGAAATCCGGGTCGCACGAAACGTAACAATATAATATTAAATGAATTACGAAATATGTAACAACAGCACAGATTCCCAACAGCTCATCGAAAAAAACGCAGAGTTGTTTCCAACCAGCGAAATCCTCACGAAATGAACTGACGGGGCATCGGTTCGCTGAGCTCAGAAGAGATTGTCGAACAGATAAAACAACTTCCCATGCAATTCAGCCTGATCGAATCATTTGCTCAAAAGGAAAAAGGACCAATTGTCAAGGTAAATGCACGTTTGTCAGACTAAACGCATAATGAACTGGATTTTTGGGCATTTACTCTGGCAAATTCACATTGCGAAGATAAATTTTCCCAAAAACCATGTTCTGATGAGCTGGAATCATGCGTTCAGTCTGACAAAAAAGACGATACCATCCTGAAGCGTCACATTCATCTGGTTTTTCGGACATACGAAACGCATGCCAAGATTTCAACATAAATCCTTATTTGCTGTCAGATTACTTTTTTGAAATCAGTTAAGATTCTTTT